>JAAUXU010093941.1_pt1 | contig 36467 bp, 22 predicted proteins | sample 7278151 | NCBI WGS metagenome assembly JAAUXU01 (sample SAMN14350113, study PRJNA611818) | marine sediment metagenome | isolation source: surface marine sediment (1.8m) | place: French Polynesia: Moorea | collected 2018-08 | reverse complement strand
GATGGAGGGAATGGCACTGAGACCTCAACATCAGGTACAACCACTGGAGGGGATGGCACTGAGACCTCAACGTCAGGTACAATCACTGAAGAGGATGGAGGGAATGGCACTTCCACTGAGGAACCTCCCTGTGATAATGATATTACTTACATTCCTGATCCCAATTCGTGCACGAAATATTATGCCTATGTTCCTATGGAGTGCCCTTCGGGATTGGCGTTTGATTCGGTACGCCATACTTGTGACCGTCCTGAGAATGTCCAATGCCTTTCTGAAGAGTCAAGATTTCATGTGTTTGCTCGCCCGTGACCAGCTTGTCTAATATTGAATTTCCTGTGGCATTGACCTAATTGTGAATTTCCTTGACTTCTGGATTATGTCGTTTCATTATTTTTCCAGCCTTCTCCGCGTTGTTGTTTGAGATGGTACCAGTTTTTCTCTGATGAACTCTATAATGCTTCACTTTTTCCTGGAGTGTTTCTGTCACTTCAGCACCTTCTCGGGTGTGCTCATAAAAGCAGCACCGGCTTGACCGACCGGCGAGGGTGTCCGATGTGTCAAATAAACTTGTCAAATAAGGAATCAACTTTTGAAGCTGGTATTGCACTTCTTTGCAATGTTTTCACCATTTAACTTGGGCATGGATCCTTTTTGATCGACAAAATTTGCCATAATGCCATTTTTGGCAAAATGGTGTAGATGAAAAAAATTTGCTCGGTTACCTCAATGATTACAAAGGGCCTGATGATAAATACAGAAAGCCTGCTTTTCCCTCCCTTTACAATCGCACATATGCATCTAGTGCTAAACTCATACAAATCTAGTGCTAAACTCCAGCCAGACAGGCTGTCCCTGGTCTCCTTAACCTATGGCTTCCCTGTTCCTTAGAAGACGCCCCTTCTTACACCATAAGATGTTTTGTCAGGAATTATGCTGCACACAGAAGTAGCTCTGACGTCTTTGCGCAAGAACCATCTGAGGGCCCTCCTCTTGACATGAGTCGTGTCACAGGAAGTTTGGAAATAGATGAAGGCCATTTTCAGGCCAAAATCGAGGCCAAAAGTTTTACCTACATCATACACAGCTGGGAAAGAGAGAAGAAGTTGGGCTAAGCTAGGATCCGGGCAAATGTGGTGAGCCAAACTGTGGCTCTGATGGGCTCGACCCCTGGACAGAGGGCCTGCTACCATTACCACAGTGAGAGAGGGACGGGAAGCAGGTAGAGTGTCCAGGTCATCCAGTTGCAATAACTAAAAAGCACATGGAGAGGATCGGGTACAGAGCACGTGGATGGCGTCTAGCACATGGACAGAGCAGAGCGTGTGTGAGATGCGAGGCAAATGGATGGCAGTACCTCTAGATCCACCTTCAATAAATGACACGATCAGCCGAAGGAACTACGACGCCAAAGAGCTGTGACTTTCTCTCGGTAATGGGGGGTTCTCTGCCAAGCCATATACGCAAAATGGAATGGCAGTTTGTTCGTGTGTTCCGGGTGGGCATTGGACCCAGCGGGCTTAAACTTTGCATGGGGCCATCATTCAGCTTGGGCCAAGTTCAAGAGGTTGGATTTTGAGGCACTTTTGAGGGAACAAAATCAAGGTCAAGTTTTACTACATAGCCAGAAGCGGAAGAAAAGAAAAGGAGGGAGGCGGGCTGGGCTCAAACCCAGGCAGAAGTAGCAGGAGGTGAAGAAAGAAATGGATTGAGGTTGACTGGGCTCAGTTCTAAGCAAACCCAGCAAGTCACATTGAGGCCTGGCCTGGGGACAAGGGGCCTGCTGCTGTCGCCATGGAGGAGAATAGAGCGAGGTGGATGGGGAAAGTAAAGGCCTATTCAGGGCCTGAAGGGCCCTTTCGACCATTTTGAAGTAAAGGGGGCCCCAAATAAAAGAAAGTTAGTGAAGTCACCCATCTCCAAAAAAAGACCATTCCTGAAACCTCAAGGGGCTGTCGCAGAAATGACATCAGACGCATCTGGAGCCTGGAATAGAGGTCCCAGTTGGCCAAGGCAACACACGTCTAGCTGGGAGCTAGTTCATCACAGCAGGTTGAGCATGAACAAACAAAACTCAATGACCTCTTGCAAAGCACGGACAGGATCGGGTGTGGAGCTCATGGAGCTTGTGGATATTGCAGAGCTCATGGACCCTGTCTAGCGAGTCAGCATGTCACAGTGCGTGGATGTCGCGGATGACATGAACATGATGGACAGTACGGACATCGCAGAGTGCATGGACGTGGCAGAATGCGTCGACAGCGGCACCTCAAAATCCCCCCGAACCCCTCGCCGTCACCCCGATACCGATTTAATCTGAAGAACATTGGGTACCTACACAGTGTAGGCTACACTAGTCCATGCTGTACTGAGCAACGTCCTTGGCGTGTTTCTCCCAAGGCCTTTACTGGCCAAGCAGATGACGCAGAGTGACTCACGATGCCTTATTCTCGCCTTCTTTAATACTTCGACACAACAGTATTGACAAACTCAAGTTCCATCCTTCATACGACCTGCCAGCCACTCCCTGCCACTGCCACGAAGTCTACAAGAGAGTTCTTCAGCAACTGTTGATGTCTTCTTTCTTCCTTGAAAAGTGATTTTCTCCTACAGCCACACATAATTCTGATCGGCCCCTCAATTGCTCAGCCGTCGAAGCAACAAGCTTATATTTCCTACGTTTCCTCAATCGTTAGGCGCATTTCATCAACGTTTGCACAGCCATCGTACCTCTTCACTGCATCCTTTACTTTCACCCAGACAGCATCGTAAAAGACGTTTCAGTCTGGTGAGCAAAGGGGATCTTGGACAAAGCGGATACCCCGTTTATCAAGCTCTTTGGCAAGCCAACTCAGAGTCTGGCAGGTGGCGTCAGCTGGAGCAAAATCCCTAAGCCAACTCGAGCCATGGCCACCATTGGCCGTAGTCTCATCGATCAGATCCAGGTGCTTTTGCATCATTCTCACGAATACTTCGCCGTTAAGTTTTGCTGCTCCCTGACAAAAAAAAGCAATGGAGACGAGAACCGTCACTTCCAATCAGCACCCAAATCATTCATCCTGCTCACTCTCCTTTGGCGTTCCAGCACGAGGCTGAACCCGGTCTTTTGGAGAATCTTGCTTCGATCACAGTAGTGAGTTGAGATCTGTCTGGTTCATGTGCATTCCGCATATCTGTTCCTCTTCGCCCTTCATGTTTCGAGTCAGGTCTGACTCGACTTTTTCTGAGTTAGTGAGTTCAACAGGCTCACTTCTACGTCAGTATATTTGCACCACGCTGCGTAAGATACTAACTGCACGTGGATGTATTCATGCTAGAAAGACCAACTTCTGGAGGGAGTCAATAACACGCAATGCACTACAAAGATAAGTTAAGCCGGAGCTTCACCAGAATGAGAAGGTGCCATTCATGTCACCATTTATGGCCTGGACTCCCCTTGATAAGAAATCGTGATTCCTAGAGGTGTCGCAAAGTGGGACTTTACGGGTTGGTGGTCCCTGGTCTACGTCTTGACTGTTGCTCAGTACAACCCCGATATATTTGATGAAATGTGGACTTTTGACGTAAGCGACTTCATTTGTTGTTTGGAAAACTCAAACACCATAAAACAATCGACGTCATTGCGTAGTTGGAGCAACAATGAGCTATGATACTTTGAATCTATAACACACTGCAAATCACCTCTGCCCTCGCACGTAAATGCTGTTTCATATAACAGGAAATAACCCATTGATATTAGAGGTTGAGTGATTCCGTTTCTGCAATTTTATTGGGGATAGACACTGGCAAAAAGACGCTTCTCTACATTACCACTCACATGATTTGTTCTGCTGTACACTTAAGTAATGCGCGCAGCATGCGTGAGCACGTCTTAAATATTGTACTTTATGCGCAGAATTTCTGCATAAAGTATCAAACACTCTCGTCAGAGACAAAAAATCTGCACAGCCTTAAATCGACCATTTCCTTTGTCTGCGTCGAGCACCGGAGTCATTTTTTGACATTTTATTGCCATGCAGGAAAAAGTTGGATCAAGAGCAAATTGAATCCTCGGACAGGTTTCGCTTCCTGTCTGTGAGAAATGAGTTACGCCTTTGAAGGCTCGTCTACACTCGCAGGGTTGAAGCAGAAACGGGGTTGGGAAGGCAAAAACTCTTGATGATGTTGGAAACTGATGGCCTCAGATCCAGGACGATTCAGATTCACTCAAACCGTTTGCATAGTCTGGAAAAAGTACAAGCATATGCACAGTTTTATGGCCGCTTGCACCTTCGTGGTGCGCAAAATGTAGGATTAAAGGATTAGAACTCGTGAAAATCAGATGTGCTAATGTTCGTCGGTGACAAAGTATAGCGAAATTGAACATTTGCGCTGAATTGCAATGATTCCTGCGGAATTTCTGCAAAAGATGCAAAGTTAAATTGAGCGTGGAAAGCCAAATTGTGCTGCAAAAAGGCAGACAAACAATCCATCCCTAATGCGTGCATACACTACGTACTGAACTGAGCAGAAACCTGCTTGATTTCGTCATACGATAAAAACAATATCCATATATAAGCTTTCTGCAGAGTTTTTCACTCACTCTGAACTCAGCGCAGAGCATCAAACAAAAGATGTTTTGACAAGATGACAAAATGAATCGAACGGATAACGATCGAGCTTTCAGATCTATTTACGCAACGTCTTCACCGAGTTCCTCAAGTCAATGATGTCAAAGGAAGACAGGGGTGAAAATAACTGGCAACCTCACCTACGAGGAGAGCTGAGTGTGTGACATTTACAGAGGACTAAGTAAGGTGACTTTGGACACGGTTCACTCTTATCACGTCCGACTCGATGACCACTACTGTTGCGCAAGCGATGGGTGAAAGACTTTGCATCTGAAACGCACAATCAATGTCTTTTTGCCGACACCGAGGCCACCACGAGCCTCGTCGACGTACAAAAGACCCAAGAAGCCAATAGAACAGCACTGTCCTCATCGTATGTAATTTCCCCAGGGTGAAGTAGGCTTCATACGCAGCTTCCAGTGCGGAATCTGCACCTCAAATTGGTCGTTCAGATACTTACGCAGAAGATTGAGGCCATTTCCATACCTGAGCTCTAGCAGTACAGCAACCTTGGCTCAACTCTCACCGTTTTGAGGGGGGCTCGTGCTGAAATTGGCTAAAAATTTGTCTTACCACAAGGGCCGTGTTGGATGGTCGTTCCAAAAAGGTCTGAACGACAAAGTTAGAGAACAGATCAGCAACCAACTTTTCTTTGGTCCAGGTCAGAGGTTGCGCATGCAATTCTTCACTTAAAGAGACGATCGCTCCGTCATCAGCAGCTGGCACAGCTCAAAGTACCGTCGCTGAGGACTCCAGGGAGGTCAGAAACTGGGCAAGAGTATCGAGGTCAATAGCTGCATCGTGCGTGTAGAAATCACTTGCAAAAAGAGTGCGAACTATTTCGATCCATCCTTTACAACACTTGGTGCCTCATATTTAGCTTCCCAACAACGGGAGCAATTTTTAACGTTCTTTATATTGACATAACGTCCATTACCGCAGCAAGATGAGATTCAGCAGCAAACAGAAGGATGTTTATGCCTATACTGCAGCAGCAATTCTCTCTTTAGATATCAAAGTAATATGGTTTTTTCTAAATGCTGGCAAAGATACTACATGAAAGTCGGATCTGGGACCTCATTCACCGATTGGTTTTTCTCAGTAAATGTATTTGGACTTTTTAAGAAAGAATCAGTGAAAAAGATGAAAAACGTGTTCTTCAAGAGTCATTTTAAAATATCAGTCGTGGCAGCTGCTTCAATTCATGGGTATCAATCCCTCATTTGCGAGGTACGACCAGAACCCTGGAAGTTAATCAGTACAAAGCCTGGTGCAGAGCAAGTAATTCTTCCTCTTATCTTGAAACGTCCTCCATCTCACTGAAGTAGCTGTGAAGACTTGGGCCAGACTTCTGCCCACATTGGCCGTTGCGCTCTGGTCTGACAAAATTTGCTGACACGATGGCTCCACAGCCATCAACACAATTGACCCACACAATAGTGCATCAGTTCATAGCAACGCTCACCTCTTTCATGTATATGCCTTTTTGAGATACATTTTGTAAGGGGGGATAAATATGGGCACCTGGGATATATATGAACGTACGAGGTCGAGGAATGAAGAAGAAGAAGAGAGCCGCCAAATCTTCCAGGCCCAAATGTCTAAGCCAATTCGAGCTCTTGGGCCTATTCTTTATGATATCCGAATCGGCCTTTCTAAAGGTGGCGGCTACGAACAGCAGGGAGAATCTTGAGTAAGCGGCTCAGGTCATTCTCGCTATTTTCATGATGACCAAAGATTGCTTTGCAGAGATCAGCCTAAGCTACGAGGAGATCTTGTCCAAAGACCTAATCTTGTCCAAGCGATGCTAAAGTCACCAAGCACCTCCGAGCTGGAGCCGGGCAGCGCTGACGTCAGACGCAGTTTGTTTTATCCCCAGCCTGACAGACAAGCAGTATCAACATCTGGTTCGTATCATTGTTTATTTTCTCAACTTTAGAGAGTTACTGTCGACACTTTAGGCAATGGAGACCCCAACAGTGTCGATGGCGATACTGACGGAACTGACGCTGAGAGTGGCAACACCAATGATGAGGTGGCGCTTCCTGATATAAAGGTTGCAAGGGACAACGAAGCAGAAGGACCTGGCGAAGTTCAAACAGGACGAACGACGATGAATCATCATCTCTTGTTGAAACACTCAGCTGTGCCCTTGAAACTCGTGCCACAGAAAATGTTGAAAGTAAATAATCCACTTCACGAGGAGACTCCAACTGTCGAAGCTGTAAAGAAATGGAGCGGGGACGAAAGTGACGAAAGCACAATGGAAGAGTTCTCGGGTGACGATGAAGAAAGTGGCGATGACGATGAGCAAAGGCAACGGGCAAAAGCAAAGCCTGGATAACCAAATTATTAAGCTACGTTGTACCGCGCATGGTATCACAGTATCAACATTTCACTCTAACTCATATGTACGGTTTATCCAGGCTTTGAAGAAATCTCCTCTGATTAGCAAAGACCAACAGACCGAGGAAGTTTTTACAGGCTCTGGGGACAGTCATGACTCTGATGAGACGCACCAAACCGCATCTGAAATGTCAGAAATTGCTGAAGTTACGACTGAGCAAACAAGAAAGAAGACGTTGCGAGGCAACAGTCAAAGGAGAAAGACGAAAGTCAGAGCAAAAAGGAGGAAAGGAAAAAAGAGCCCTAAAAAGAGAAGACCCAAGACTGCGGGATCAGCATTGAAAGGTGTGAACCATTCACATTTGACCCCAAGAGGACCCCCGGGCAAATGGACCCCCAGGCAAATGGACCCCCAGGCAAATGGACCCCCAGGCAAATGAACCCCCAGGCAAATGGACCCCCAGGCAAATGAACCCCCAGGCAAATGGACCCCCAGGCAAATGGACCCCCAGGCAAATGGACCCCCAGGCAAATTGACCCCCAGATAACCCTCCATTAATTGACCCCGGGAAACTGACACAAAAGAAGTAAGATTTCTAATTTGTTGACTGGTACACTGCGCCACGAATGCAGTCCTAGGCGTAAACAACTTCCATGGACATTACTTCACCTCATATGCAGTGCTGAAATTTAGTAAAATGGAATTTTGATGTAAAACATGTGATACTTGGGCAGTTTTGAGTACAGAGGTTCAATTTTGTGGCGGCCCATTTTGGTGCTACAGTGCTTAAAGGAAAACCAGCTGGAGAGGGAGCACACTGAAAAGGCTTGAAATGTGGCTTTGTGAGGCCCTCAAATGTGGGCAGCTGGAGCTGCACTCAAAGTTGTGCCCAAGTATCACATCTGTATGTTTCATCTCACCTCAAAATACTCCAGTACAGCATATGAGGTGAAGTCATCCCGGCATAAATTACTTACGGCAAAGACATATTATTGAAAAAGTCATGGATGCTGTATTCTCGGGACCACATCAAAGTGGTTGCCTTTTCATTTGTTGAGGTTCACATGAACACTTGCATCCTCCTCATAAGATAAGTCAGCCAACAGCTATAACCTTCATGGTGGAGCAGGGCTTTTCCCTCGTTTTGTTGTCAACCACTCCATTTTGTTTCTAATAAAGGCCGAAAAGAAGAAAAATCATTTGAGGTGGGCCTGTCTGGGATCAAAGCGACCAGGGCTTGGATCAAACCTTTAGAGGGGTGAATCACTGCGGGGGGGTCACCTTGCGCGGGGGGTAAATGAGAGCCGGGGGTCGATTTAGCTGGCGGTCAGATGTGCGCCTTCGAAAGGGGTGTAAATCCTGCATCATCTAGTAATGTCCCTTAACGTTAATGGATTGTACACCATATTTAGGAGAGGAGCCGACAATTTCATCCACTTTTGGCAAAGGAACTCGTCCAAGGGGCGACCGGCAGGCTCAAAATAAGAGATCGACCAAAAAAGATCCAGACAAAGCTGTGGAGACTGAGGAGAGCAAAGCAAGATTGGACCGAAACGACAAGTTTGGCAGTGCTGAGAACTCACGCAGCGAAAGCCAAGACCTGAATGGATCAGGAACATCTGAAGCTTCCAAATCTAGTGAAGGAGAGTCTGAGGAAGCTTCATCAACTTCGACAGAAGAGGGCGGAGCAGCAGGAAATGGAGGCAACACTGCCTCTCTGCACCGACTTTTTTTGCCTCAAATATTACAGTTGTCTTCTACTAATGCTTTAAAAAGTCGCACAGACTCGAAAGTCTTGGAACTTCATGGAAGAGAAGCGGTGACTGAAGCACCATTAGCGACTACAACTACGTCAGACTGGCCGACGGAGAACGTGATTGCCAAGTTCGTTGAGATTTTCAATAAGCTCGAGAGTAACTTCGAGGTTTTCATCTGGTTGCTGCATCGTGAAGTCATATGCATGCTCACTGAGCTAAAAAGAAAGCATTGGTCGGGGCCGGATTTTGAGTCCTGTGACTTCGTTAGACTTCTCCACAGATACCCTCAGGATGACCTCTGTGTTTGTCTGCTCAGGAAATGGGATGTGCTTCGTGCTGAGTCCCAGATCTTAAAAAAAATGCTCAGACTTCAGGCGAATTCCTTGGTAGACCCTCGGATATTTCCCGTGGGACCAAAAGAGTCGGAAGATCCCGACTTACTCAGATTGATGAATTCAAAAGAAACGGTTCTTCTGGACCTGATGAAGACCGGAGCCTTTGGCAGGGGAGGTTACTACTCCGGAGATGGCGAAAGTCATCTTACCGAAGAGAACCGACCTCTAGAAGCTGAACCTCACAGCAAAAAAAGATTCGCTTCAATAGCGACCCAGAAACGTACCCGGGTGGTTGAGCAGAGGAGGAGTGAGAAAGAGACCCGGAGAGAGCTTTCCAGAGCGCTGCACGAGCAAGACACAAGGCTGAAGTCCACGAAGGACCAGTCCTCTGCTTTCCGTCCCAGGAAAACTCCAGAGAGGTTCAGTCCATCAGATTATGCCAAGACCAGGGATGAGTGTCTCAAAAGCCTCAACAGAGACACTTCGGAAGAAATGTCAGGAATCGAAGATCTTGTAACGGAAAGAAACATTGATGCATTGCACAGCGACAACGAACGCAGTAAACAGAGAATTAAGGATCAAACTGTTATATGGGACATGATTGAGGAAGAGGTCGAGGGATGTAGAGAAACCCCAATCTGTGATGAAGAATCTGATGTCGAAACTGAACTCGACCAACAACAGTTGCTCGGGGACCAAAAGGCACTGACATGGAAAGCCATTGAAGATCTGGCAGCATTTAAGAGAGCTGAAAGTACTGATCGGGAAAAGCAGAGACAAGACGCTATCAAGGCGCACAACATCATGCTCAGCGCTGACAGGGCTTATGCAATGACCCAGTCTTTTAGGCACGGTTCTATCACGGCTGAGGAGAGGATAAAAGCTCTTAATGCGATAATGAATGCCAAAAAAGCAATGGTCCAACTCAAATACGATCAACAAGCTGCCATACACAAGTCCTCAAGCGAGATCTTTGAAGCCAAGAAGGCTGTGCATAAATTGCAGGACCAGGCTAAAGAGCTGAGGCTGCAAAGCAGGATCATTAAACTCATGCTGAAAGACAACGGAGTGGCCAAACAGCAAGCAAAGCGGGCACTCACCGAGATTAAGGGGAAGGACTTGACGACGACGAAGGCTCAAAAAGAGTTACTACTGACGGCCTTTACTGGACCAACCATAGCTGAGAGTAAAGACCGGCTGCAAAAGTACCTTTCGGCTCTCCAGGGTGACAAGTTCAATTGCAAGGATTTGAAGGAGCTCAGGTGTCTGATTAACGTCTTGCAGAGGAGGGACGAAACTTTGAAGAGGAAGCAAGTCCTGATCAAAGATGCTCTCAAAGAAGTCAAGCACAGGCAAGAAATTGTGAGACAGATGTTAAAGCGTCAAACAGACAAGGACAATGTCTACAGGCTAACGGACACTGTCCTGAGAGACAGTCTTGACAAAATCACCAAATTCATTGAGGATCTGAACAAGATGGCGGAACTGGCGCCACTTCCTCCCAGCTCAACAACTGCAGCAACAACAGCAGTTGTAACTGGCGAGTACAGCGATGAAGACTGCAGTGGGACCATGGAAGATGAAGGAGGTGAAAGAAAAATTCCAAGTGCTGCGTCTTGGTCACAACCCAATTCCCAGAGAGCAAGCGGTCAAAGGATTCTCGAGCGACAAAAGAGGGCAAGTCTCGATGAAGACCTTGAAAAGGAAGACCAATTCGACAGCATTGAGGAAATCTCTGTTTCGGTAAATGCCGACGATCTGGACCGTGACGGTGCCGTGAATGAAATCAATAACAATTTTCTCAACAGCACCTCCACCAAAGAGCAGGTGCTGAGGGTGAAGAGAACGGAGCATTCCCGTAATCCTGGTGACAGTCTGGAAGACGTCACGGAAGAGCGACCAAGAAAACCGAAGCGACGTGCTAAAGACCTATTGAAGAAGGCGATTGATCTGCCAAACCGTGAACTCAAGCAGAGAGTTGGCGAGAAGGATTCCATGGAGGAACAGTACGACAAGCTGTACGATATCTGGAGATCCGCTGAGGAAAAGGCCAGAGATGACTTGGGCGCTCGCAAAGAGATCAACTCTAGACTCTTCAAGGCCATATCAAAGAAAGGAGTCTTGCTGGGATCCATATTTCCGACTGCTTCCAGGCCCAAGCAAGTCGAGAGACAACTTTCGGACATGCCTGTCCAGGAAGAAGCCTCTGCCAGTACTGATGGGTCGGTTTAAGGAGAGCACTCCAGCACGTTGGACCCCGCGGTTCAAGTAACGCACATCTGCACTGACAGGAAAGGCTGAGGAAAACCTCTTATTATGCTTGATCACTGATAATCTCTGATAATTTGAAACTTAACTCCTTGACTAGTCATTGATGTCAATGCTTTTGAAAGTCTCAAATATCCACGTGCCCATGACATTTCGGATAAGACAACTTCCAATCTCCTTCTGTCCAAGCAGATGTGAAAGCAAGAAGAAAAGTTGGAGAAGACTCGCTGGCACTTTCTCCAGACGCATCTGACGGCATCTCTGGAAATGTGGGGTGCATTAGCAGTGTCTTCCCCAATGATCCCGCAGGCTCTTAGAGTAGGTGTCTCTCCTGGCTTTTGACGTGATTTCCATTTTTGTTCCCTTTTCAACACCATTGTGTGGACTCTTTTTCTTCAAACCTGACGTACGCAACCGACTGAGGAATGGCAAAATAGTGCCTTCGTGAGTCACCTCCCAGCGTAAGCTTCGGCCACGACACTTGCGAGGTCTTCGTCCTCATCATAGCTGGTGTTTTGTGTTCTTTAGGTCAGTGTTTAGACTGAGGACGACCTGTTGGCCTTGCTTTGCCTTGGAATTCGACTGAAAAGTTTGCGTTGCGCTCGACTTTCGACCTTCCCGAGGGAATCGCAATGCTCACCAGACTTCCAGACTGTTTCTTCCACAATCGCCCAACCTCCTTCAAGAATTTCCCACTGCATTAGTTGTTATCACGGCCATGGATAGAGAAGATTGAGACGGTTACAGATTGGTTGCGACTTGTGTGAATGAAGAATTGAGGAAAAGGTTGCCTCACTTATCGTTTGAGGGAATCCAGAAGAGTCCAAAGGAGGAGGGAGATTGGAGAAATCTGCCAATTTACCACAGGGGAAAAAACTGAGTAGAAAGATAACGAATGAGAATCCTGAGAGTGAGAGAACCCTCTTTTCTTTCCATCAAGGTATCTTCGAAGGTTCATTTCTTCTCTCTCCCACGCGTATCGTGCGAGTCAAAAAGATGTCTGATGTCACGCATGACCTTCACTGTGTCACCCCCCTTCGTGCCTGTGACCGTTCTGGGTCTCTTTGTTAAGACCTCTTTTGTCTCGACCAGCGTATGTAAGTATGTGTACTGCACCCACGGGAAATCTTGGAGCCTCACTATAGGAGTGCATGGCAATAATTCGCAAATAAACACTATGAATGCACACGACGTCACACAATAATGCTTCACTTTCGCGATTTGCTGCTTTTGGCATCGGGGCACTTTTTGCAGTCCAAGGTGCAGTCAGCTGAAAGTCACTGGAAAGTTCGGACCAGTTAGGCATGGTTGGTTTCCAACCTTACATCTTAACGTCATGATGAATTCTCGGTGAAATAACTCAACATCGTGTTGCTCCAGGGTGCCCGCACTTCTCATCATTCCAAAGATGTCAAGTGGCTCCTTTCAGTTTCCAGAGAACATGAACAAAACAACAGTCTTGTTACTTTCTTAACTTAGATCTTAGTGGCGTTTCTATGCAGTGAAAGGGTTGCTCTACACCCCTCGTGCATGAGCCCGACATGGTTCGGCTTGCCTCGATCAAACATAGATTTGTCGCACATCGAGCTCACGTGTGTCTGGTTGAGTATGTCAGAATTGTTGTAGACACGCGCATGATTGCAATTTCTCAAAGATGAATTGGCGCCACAAAATGCTTGTTTCTCTAAGTTTCTAGGCGTGCGTGCTGAAGGGACGTTTGTGGCAGAGGACGAATTCACGACATTGGCAGGAGAGAGAGAGAGAGAGGGGAAGGGTGAAAACGTCCCGCAGCGGGGTGGGTGGGTGGGTAGCGACGTGGTCACTGCAGTTTCCAGCAGCTTTCCTCATCCACCACACACCTACGCGCACATGTATGAGAAAACGAAGAAGTAAACTGGTGCACGGAGCTCACGTGTGCAGACTCGGCAGACGCGAGCGCTGATTTGCAGTGCGAATATTTCTGCCCCAAAAATGTAAAGTCCTCTCCGCACCCGAGAACAAATGGGTCCTTTCCTTCCTGGGGTTCGGATTGACTTCGGCACATTTTTCTTCCTCACACACAGGCATGAATAGACCAGACACACCCAGCCCAGAAGTCATTAGGGAGGCCATTCAGGCCCAGTTTCTCACACTCTTTCATTCTACGGGTAAAGATGAATAATAATGGTGTCCAGAGGCCGGAGTTTTAGGCGAAAAAAGAGCTCTGGTGCATGGTGAGAAGGAGTAGATAATGTGCTCGAGTCAAGTTTATTTACACTGCCATGAAGTCAGTTATACTTCAAGACCGACTCCTTTGGTGGCTCATGAGGCCCATGGGCCTCAAGGCAGAACCCGGTTTTTCCCCTTCCTCTTCCGCCTCACGTAAAAAGGTTGGGAAAGAAAAACTAAATACAAACAACGGACACAAAGAAAATGTTATTAACTCTTGAAAAGAGTGGGCTTATATTATTGATACTCTGTGTCAGCTCCTCCAGACAGATTGAGTATGTGGAGAACAGGCCATTGCATGATTCACGGCAGAGAACTCCACGCTTCAGTTGGTGTCTGGTAGAGGTGGAAAATAATGTGATATAAGTCAGGTGCGCGCACAGCTCTCTCATGAGTTTGGCTCAGGTCATATGGGGAACCATGACAGTGGGGAGAAAGAGAAACAGCCAGTCTGCAGTCACCGACAGCAGAGAATACCTATAAAAAAGTGAGATTGTTGATGAGCAGCAATCCTGTGTGGTGCCACCATCCTCAGGATGTACGTGTGGACAGGCGTGGACACAGTGAGGAAGCGCAGCGGCCACCTCGACGTCTATAGGAACATGTCCATCCCAAAGGTAAACTCCATCAGGAGATCGGATGGAGAAAATGTTTTGAACTGGCTAGAAAAGAAAACAAATGACGTCATGTGAACAATAATAACACAGGCATTTGATGAGGAGAAAGCATCGACTTAACTCGGAAAATATCCAAGGTATTCCCGTTGATGATTCAATGATATTTGCTCTATGACTAAGACGCAAATTATGTGCTGGATATGGAATAGGAACATGCCTGTATTAATGTTTTTGGAATTGTTGAGGTAGATGGAGACAGGTACGTACGCATAGTCTACATTTTTCCCGTGAATATAGTACAAGTAACGCTGATTCATTACAGTTAATGCTCGAAATGAAGTGGAATTTTGGTGTGAAGCCTCAGTTTTTGTGCTAGGCTTTTTGCATGTCCTTCCCGAAAAAAGGTTGCAGAGGGTACACAGATGGAGTACAGGCATGCTTAGTGGGCACGCGCACCCTGTACTCGACCAACTTGCTGGCTTCCCCTCCCCCCCCCCCCCCCCAGGGGCGGGAATGACGGAAACTACAGTACATTTACTATCTCCGGCTCCGTGTCGTCGCTCCGGCTGTTGTTGCTCCGGCCGTCGTCACGATCAACTTGGCTGGTGACACTTTGCGTGTAGCAGCCGAAGATAGGTCACCCTTCGAATAACTGTGTATCCAAGGCAACAAAGGCCGGTAACTGTGCTCCCCATTCTGTTCGTGATGACTTTTCTCATCGCACAAATATACCCTGCGTAGCATGCTCACCCTGTGCACAGTCTTAGGCGATATTTTTTAAAATAAATTTACAATATTTTTGTATTTATATGTATATACAAATACGTATTTGTCACTTCAGGCTTGCAGCATCCTCGGTCTACGCGATCGTGAATTTCGCGACTCTGACGCGGAGACACTTCGGGCGGCCTTCGCCCGGAGGGTAGCCCTCATGTCGCCCGGAGAGCCAAGTCACAGCTTCAGGCTCAAGCACTTTCAGAAGAACCACAAGCATATCCACGAGGCCTACCAATTCCTCTTGAAGAAGAGATTAGGACAGGTATAACTTGGGATAAGCAGCTTCTTCAGTGTTTTGTCATAGAATGCTTATACTAATGGAGTGACCACATTGAGCAGATTCCATTGAACTGAAATTGCGGCATGTGATGATGAGTTTCAGCGATAAAATCACTTAAAAATCCGCTCTCTAAGGATGATTGACGGTGGCGGAACTGTTTAGTCAAATGATGGCCTTTTCCCCCGCAGCGAGAAAAAATAAAGAACATTTTTCTGCCAAGAAAATAGCAATTTTTTTTTTTTTGCAAAAGCAAGGGAAAGCAGCTGAATAACTGTCGATACATCTACCCTGGTGTGTGAGCAACTGTCTTAGTGCACACCACCTTCACTTTGGATCCCTGTTCTGTTTTCAGCTGCATCAAGAGAAGCAGGGACAAGAACTTGAGGAGGTAGAGGAGAAGGAGGAGGAAGAAGAAGAGGTGGAGGAGGCACAAGAAGCTCCCGAAACCCCTGCCGAAAACTGTGAGGAAGCCGAAACTGACTGCTCTGAATCTGTATTTTTAAAGTTTGCTGATGATGAGATCATCGGCCGGATGTTCGGTCACCAAGCCTCGAATAAGAGCAGCAGCAGCCACAGCAAGAATGTTGCCAAGGCTGCTTCGGTCTTGCTGAGCCACAAGGTCGAGGAAGATGACGAGCTGTTTGAGGAGTGGCTCAAGAGAAAGGAGGAAGTGGCCAATAAGAAGAAATTCAGCCGGAAGGAGACAAAAAAGGTGATGTCAGCACCTTCAAACATCCTCTAATACATACGTATGTAGTGAAGAGCTGCAAATGTCACAGCTGAAGCAAGCTGGGACTGCTTCTTTGCTATGTACACATGACAAAAGGTCGCCGGCTCGCATCTGACTCCTGTGACCCGAAGCTGTGCTGGGTGCTCCAACACTGTCCTGCATAGTCACAGGTGTATACAGTATAACAGAACTTCCGGGCCACCCTGTAAGCGTAGACTATCTTTATGGCCATGCGAATCAAACACATATGCGGTGTAGCTTAAGAAAAATCCATATTGCACTCCTGTTTCGCTTAGTTCTCCTGAGATGTCGCACTTTTGACCTCTTTTCCTCATCCAGCTGTGATAGCAGGCACAAGAGCTGTGTGCACAAGAGAGCCTCTTTATAGTTGTCCCAAATCTTTCCTTATAGTTGTCGGGCATCAGGGCAGGCCTGAAGTCACTTGACCTATCTTCAGAAGATCGGTCTCCAACCGCCCAGACACTAGGGAAATCCGAAGTGTCGGAAAAAGGCCAAGACCGACGAGATGGCGGAGGAGCCAAGGCCAAGGTGAGGACAAGAAGCAGAAAGCAAACGAAGAAAAAGTGATGCATTTTCTGCACTTCTTCCTGACTCAGCACCAACATGATCAATTTGGAGGGTGTTTGAGGCAAAAAATGCGTGGCAACGGGAGTGAACACAACTTGATGCGGGATTGCTGTGTTCAGTCGTCGGTTGAGACGGGCACAAAGAAGATGCAGACAAACAGTGCAACAAAATCAATTTGGTTTTCCTCATTTGTCATGCTCCACTGCTAAGACATCTGGTCCTTTACGTGCTCTGTAGTAAAGTTGGGGTATTTTGATGACAACACATTTTTCATGGCTGAACAAAATGGTTGATGTATCTGGACAAAATACATTGCATGCAGTCAAAGATGTGGCTGCTTCTTTGCAGGCGTCTGACTTCACGTACGAGGTACGAGCATCTTCCGATGCTCTTGAAAGTCCGGATTTTTCCCATTCTCACATCTGACATTGTGGACTCAATCTTTGGTGATTTTCCAACCTGGCCCTAGACAAGTTCACCCCAGCAGCAGTGGACACGGGCAGGTTTTAAAGCTGCTCTACAGTCATTGAGTGGAAGCCTTCGACGCAAGAAAGCTGGCGCTTCTCACAGAGAAGCATGGCCAAACCGTTATGTACAGGTACACAGAGGGGCTGAGGGAAAGTGCGCAAACCCCGAAAAATATGCGAAATCACGTCTCTCGTCATCACTCACATTCAGTCTGTCGTTGTTCAGAGTGAGCGAGAAAGAGAACAGTGCAGGAATTTGCATAACTGTGCACCACCAGGATCGTCAACCCGACCAATTCCGCGAGGCTCCTCCAGTAGAGGCGTTATTTTGCCGAGGCTGCGTGACATACCGATATCGATGGCAACCTAAAACTATCGCACAAATATGGGGTGATTCTAAAGCACCGGGACCATATTGACTCTCTCTATGTTCATCTCTGTGGCGAACTGCTTGAATCAGGAAGCAACCCAAGATTCCGTAGCCTAGATTAGATGAAGAGTTTCTCGGCACAATCTCGCCCGGAACTGCCCTGAGCAGCTGACAAATGCATTGTATGTACAAAGAAGACACCTGCTGAAGAAGGCCCAGGCTAACTTGGGCTTCTGGCGGCTACAGTGCAGGGGTTGCAGCCACTGTCAACACTGCCATGTTCGAGCAGGCTGGGCGCGTCACTGCTTGGGACAGCCGTCGAATGCTTTTGCAGGTGAACTCCTCAGGCCTGGCCTCAACTGTAGGTGGATGAGCTATGGGGCCCCAAAAACCACCCTACGCCACATGCCTCAAGAGCTTTGCATGGGTGGTGCTGAGTTCATGTGGATATTGTCGCCATCCAAGCATGTTACAGGGGAGAAGGGGTAAAGCATGGACCACCGACAAAATTCCGCGCACTCTCTGCCCACGTAGGGAGTCGCTCTCAAGCTGACGTTGGCAGATATTCGAAAAATCGTCTTCAACCATGCTTGAACTGAAGCCAAATTGACACTTTTGCTCTGTTTTACTCTGGACCCTAGATATGTCTCAGCTTCTTCCGCTCCGTGGGTGTTGTCCTGCTCCAGATGGGTGCACACGCGGCTGCTGACAATGCTGAGCCTCCCCCTCTCCCGGTGCTCAAAGCTGGCAAACTGGTCTTCCAGGAAGTCATGGACGCTCCAAAGATGCTGGATGCTGCTGCCCCAGGCTGAACAGCCAGAGGATCAAGGCTGGCGACATCATATCATTTGTGGAAAAAACAATATTGCTTTCCACTGTATCTGGGTCAGGCCTGCGCACCGCCTCTTTACTGTCAGGGGGTGGCGTTTGGTATAGGAGAATCAGTTGCTGTGCTCAAGGGTTGATATCGAACTTAGTTCGAAGTCTAAGGTTTTGATGCAGTACAGTGGGCCTCCGATTTTGTCAGACCCTTCGGGAGTGGGGGAAAAGCTTGAGGTTGACTGTACCAGCAATTTAAAGAAGTGCTTTATTGTCACCAACTTTTGTCGTACGAGTTCTATGCTGATAATCAACGCTTATTTTGCGGAGTACGGATTGGGCGCACGCACCCATCAACTTTCCATGGCTTCATTTGATTTGACTCAGCAACTTCGTTCACTTCATCAGGCGGATGCAAGCCTTGCACTGTCAGAAGGTGAGGTTAAATGGTTTATAGGGATGTGAAAAAGCTATTTTCCCCTGCTTTGCCAGCAATGTCTTATATGAGCACGCCGTTTGAGTGCTACTATACTGTTCTTTTCTCTCGACACTGCGTAGGTGAGCGAAAACAGATGGGAGAAATTACTCACATGCCCTATTTTATACTCCACACTGTGGCAAGCATATTTATGGCTATAAAGTGTGTGTTGAGAGATTCTGAAGCTGAATGTTCTTGGGTTCTTTCATCACAATTAGCGATGTCGTTAACTTCGCCAGCTGATGCTGACCGAAATGTGCCTACGAGAAATCTTTATTGGCCATTTCTGATACTTCTGACCAGCCACACGTGAAATCGTTTTGTACGTGCCTTACGGTATGATAGACAGAACAGTAGAGAACAAAATTTCTGGTCTCCTTACAAAAAATTTGACTTTTCTTTATATCCTCGTCTACTTACTCCAGAAGTTTAATAGCATAACCCACACATGGGGAGTGCGACTCCCTTAACAATGGCAGCTCCACCAACGTCACCATTGACGTGGACAAGCAGCTTTGTCTCTTCCCCAGTGCATCGACTTCACCTGACACATGTCTACATACATCAAAACAGTGCATCACGGCGCCAGTCAGTGAAGGGCGATTGCCGCCATGCTCTTGCACAGCAGAGTGTACGTACAGAACTATGCTTATATAATTATTAATTCGGGTCTTTGACTTGGACTCAGCATGATGCACAGAGCATTTTCTTGTATTCAACGTGTTTGTTAAGATTCTCCTATAGGAAAAAAACAACCCAAACATGAACGGTTTCTGGCAGAAATTGGAGTCATCGAAAACGTCACAGAAACAACGAGGAATTGCTTTTTTTCTATGATCTACAACATAAACTGCAGTGATTAACAAAAGTTTTACTCACCTAAAGGCATGATTAAGCATCGCCAAGCAAAAAAATTCTGCCGTAAGTTCATGCGTACGTTTTTCGTATAGGAGGGTATTGAAGAAAACGAAGCATATCCTTGCGTAAAACTATGATTCAAGTCTTACCTTCAGCCCTGCGACCTCTATGCCTCCAAAACAGGCCCCGATCCCGTCGACTTTGGCGAATCGGGGGCGGCCCGGGGCAGCACGGGGTAGGTGAGAGCAGCTCCGGGTTCGAGGATAGAGAGGAAAAAAGTCAAATAAAATAAAAAAAACCCACTGGCTCGGCTTCGTCATCTAGTCACTTTCAGAAACGAAGGGCTGCCTATTCGGCCTGCTCAGCCCAAGGACATTTGCCAGCACCTCAGGCTGTCGTCACGCCAGTTGCTGCCACTGGGATGCATTTGCCGTGATTTCATTGTTACTATTTGTTTTTCACACTGGACAGCATGAGGCTGATTTCGACGTGACAGAAGCTGCAGGAATTCAATCGGTCAACCTACTCCATGGTGTTAGATTCACCTTCAAGGTTGGTGAAATATGAGAGGGAGCCTGTCTGAGAGGGCCGTGATAATATAACACAAGAAAAAACGTAGGTAGGAGACCACTTGACTCGAAGACAACCTGTTGTTATGTTGGTAGGTATACCTACTTAAACATATAAAGAGCTTGGGATGTGACTTTGATTAAATGTCAAATACAGTCCTGGCCGTAAGTAATTTCCGCTAGGGTGACTTCACTTCAGGTTGGAATGTCTCGAGGAGGAATTTCGTCGTGAAATGGGTGACATAAAGTTGAGTACAGAGATTCAACATTGTGACTGCCCATTGAAATGCTACAGTGCTCAAAAGTTAGCAAGTGGAGAGGGAGGCTTGAGATTTAGCTTTTTTGAGGGGGCACAGTAAAAGAAAAAGAGCTATGGCGAGAGCTTTGTAATTGTTGAAGGCAGCATCATAGTATTAAACGTCAAGGAATTCCCCGAAGGGAAACACGATAGTGGTCAAAAGACCACATCTTGACCTTTAGCTCATTCTGAGAACGGTTTGGACGAAAAATGACAAAATTGCTTTCACCGGGGTGCTGCTGCCTGCCCGTAATGTCAAAGGTCGATGCAGCTTGACTGTGACTGTGAAGTAGTGGTGGATCGGGCTATCGGGGCCGCCCGAAAAGAGATCGACTTTTCATACACGAAGCAGAAGAGCTGTTGGAATCTCGTGGGTTATAAGGCTGTCGCCGTCACTGGTTTTGGCACAGTCTCGAGCTACCCAGAAACTAGGGGTGTTTCAACTCGGGCCGGCCCGAGGCATGGTTGAGCAGGACCGTAGGCAGTCCTAATCGGCCCCAAGCGCGAAGATAGCGCTTCGGGCCAATCCATAATCCATCGTGAAGTAACAATCAAATTAAACCTCACTTCAACGATGGAGAAACCGCTTTCGATGGACGAGATTGTGGCTGAGGCAGCCGTAGTTTCAGAGTGTGGAATCACAACATGCCCTGTAGAGAGGGAAATATAGTTCAAGAATATTTCCCTCCAGACGGTAGATAAGCGGGGAATCTTCCGAAAATCGTGCGTTAAAACTCATCATCTTGACGTGTCCTCGGCTCTACTTAATCCACGGCCCCGTTACAATCACACCGCCGTCGGCTAAGACTATGCGATGTTGGGAAAACACGGACAAGTTGATTGGATGTTTAGGTTGAAAACACCAGGTTTTGGCATCAATGTTCAGTGCAGCATGAAATGCTGGACAAAACTTCACAAAGTGCAGTGTTTACTGCTGATTTTCAACTTTCTCCATTTTCTTGGAGCAGAGTGCGATCCGAGTAAAAGGTGGTTCCGGAGTAGGACATGAGTTTCAGTTCCGCTTGGTCGTCATGGAAAGTTATGCTAAGGACAAACAACCCTTGCTTAATTCACTTTACTTTTTCGACCGGAGTGAAGTAGAAGACACTTTGCATACCTGAACACTGACATTGACATCACTTTTTCCTCCTGACAACGTCGATGATTTTCTCGATGTCGGTGTCAATGCATCTATCGAACAGTCTTACTTTCAGCCTCCTCCCATTTCTATGATTCTTTTAATCCTTGTATCCCTCGTATTTGGTCCCTTTAAAAATAGATTCTTATGTTTCCCGTCTGATCACTCCTGAGTGTTTGCACAGATTTGGGGAACCTTCCTGTTCTCCCCGATGGAGGAGAAGGGTTCAGAGAAGTCAAAACTGATACCAATTTGTGGACTACGACCAAGTGATCCGGCATTTGGCAGTGGGTGGATGACGCTTTGCAGTGGACGAGGCTTAACTGAATTTTGATGGAAGACTCACTTGTATCCCGTGAATTTCACGGATTGTCCGCACCCAGATGCACATTGAAGATGTCATGAAAGTCGTCAAAATACGTACGTGTCAGTGAGCATCCCCGAGTCGGTGAACAGGCAAAACCGGATTCGGGCAAAAACCCGGATCTGCGTCAGGTCTGCACTTTTTTCGTACCTTGTTCGATGTCGCTGCGGCGTCTGGGACTGCGGACTTAAGGACGATGTCGATGCAGACGCTCAACTGCATGTGAAATAACATTGACCAGTTGCTGATCAGAAAGAACTGAAGCAACCATTTATTAGTGCCGTCCCTCTGCTTACAGAACTGTCAAATTGTGATCAAGCCTTTCTGCGAACGTCCTTCTAGAGGCGATTTCTTCCGATGTGGAGGCTGGGATGGAGCTCGTCGGGGTTGACTGGAAGCGCCGGGTTCTGTATGCGTCTCGTTGGACAGTGAAGCCGATGGTGCTGATCTTGAGTGCTGCAGGGAGTTCCAGCTCAGGAACGTGACAAGACAAAGCGATGACAAGACATACGAGCCAAGCTTTCATTAAGAGCCCGACGTGACACACTCAATATCGACGCTTTATCGTGTTCCGAAACAAATGTCCCCCAAGGCAAGGGCTGATGTGAGCAGAAGCATGCAAAGGTGATCAAAGGTTGGGCCATTATTTATCAGCCTGAAGCTCAGTGCCAGTTAGATTTGGCACTGCTTGATGGCATTCTAGACGTAGGGCGACGAAGGGGAAGGGATGGCGACTGAAAACTGATTGCATGGTTGAACTTATTTGACTGAGTCAGGAAAACTCAGCCGCAAAGTCCAAAGGTGCCTGGAGAATCACCGCAAACTCTGGTTTAGATTTCGCCATCGGTATTGAGTTATACTTCGTATACACCATTTAACCCAGCCAACCTCACTGAGCAGACATTTGTTTCGAACGGAGGGACTGTTTATTGTTTCACTACGCAGGGAATGGAAAGTCAAGACAAGGGAGGAAAGTTCTCCTGCAGTCTTGCTTGTGTGTGCTCGAATAGGCGTACAACACCTTCTGTCGTCATGGGGGACATGACTGGGACGTTGGATGTACAAACATGTATTTCTTAAGGGAGGGGAAAACACACACACGCATAGATGTAAGTTTTTTTTATTTTTTTTTTTAAAGAAAAGGACAGAAAAAAAAGCAAAAAGTAATGTGGAGCTGAACTTTTCACTTTATCGCACCCAAACCCGGGTCTTTCCCTCTGGCCACTGACATTTCCTTAAAAGACGTGCTTGACCGAGTTTTACAGAAAGTATCTTGCCGAGAAGAATGTCCCGCAGAGAGAAAACTGTCGTCCCCCCTCCCCCTTCCCCTAGCTGAGAGCCCTGTTCATGCGTAGGTACCATTCAGTCGAGGCCTCACTGTTGTTGGTTGGCAACCCTGGAAATGAAGTTTTACGCAATTTCCACGCAAATTCGCATGCGACTTTCGCACTCACGCCCGATCCAAGAGCGCCATCAGTCTGTTCTGCAGCTCCACGCCCTCCGCAAGTAGAAGAAGCAGCTGTTCTTCCTCCGTCTCCTTCAGATGGTCGGACTCGGATCGAGTCGCGATGTTCCTCGTGCTCAGGGGGACGCCGGCGAAGGAGAAGGGGAACCCACGGCCGCCCCCCTCTCCTGCGTGGAGCGACCTGACCCCAGCGTCAGAGAAAAACTGTTCATGATTACTGTGGTGAGGAAGAAGAAGAGGAAACGTCACTGTTTCTACCACAGTCCCGTACTTATGAATCTGGTGCGCGTCTCAGTAGTGTGATCACAAGTTCCGCGCGTCATCCATGACACAAATGGTGCTAACCGTGTGATGCGCAGTATCACATGTGCCAGATGCTTCACGAGATGGTTTCAGCGCCTTTGCTTTCGACCCTGGAAAGCTTCTAAATCACATTCAAGCCTTTACTGAAGTTCTCCAATGGCTCTTTCTTGGTAATAAATTGCGAGGAAAGTTCTCCTTAATGGGAAACTCCATTGGGAGTGTCACCTCTCTGACGGTTCAATAAGCCATCTCGTGGCCTCCTTTTTTTCCGAGCTCAAGAAAAATTGACACCATAAAATATGCGTCGAGTTAGAAGGCAGAACCGTCTAATTTTGATAGTTTGTGCTCTCACTCAAACACGTGCGAGATGGACAATTTTGCTCTGAGGCATTCATATCCATTACTGAGATGGCCTCTCTTGCCGGGTCATACGTGGCCTCTGCCACTGGCACAGACAGATGCACGAGGCCGAAAGGCCCCAGGGGCAACTTTCTCGCCAGACTCACCTTGGATCGTCGCTACGGACAAGTCTGCTTCCGGACTCGTTCGGGTGCGCGGCCACGGGCACGTACCGGCCGTGAGTCGGCTGCCAGGTGGACAACGAGACCAAGGTGACGGCGGCCAGCAGGAGCGGGACAGACAGTCTCATTATTGCGGCCTTGAGCGAGGGGGGTGGGGGTGGGGAGGGGGGAAGAAAAAAGTCTGTTCACCATGCTGCACCGATTTCTGGCGTCATCATACCTGTCCTTTGTTTGTTTGTTTGTTCCCCTTGTCTCGCCGGGTCACTGCGAGACCATCGACTGTGTCTTCTCTCTCATACAGTCCCCTTTTATACTCCTGCTCCTCCTTTAGCGAGACAGAGCAGAGTCGTAACGAAGTTATGCGTTCAGAAGGATCGCGCCTGTCATAGTCATTCCATCAATGCACAAGTCGGATTTTAGGTCTGTGCCAAGGAGAACTTCAGCTTGAGCTGCAGGATTCTTGCAGTTCGACCTGAGGATGACACCACTTCTTCCTCACCAGTGCGACATCCCCAATGATGTTCGTGACAAAATGCTGAATGCCCAATGGATTGTCCAGGTACTTTTCCTGATATTTTAGACATGCTTGACAAAATTCAAAAAATGCTCACATGCTGTTGCTTCAACATGTTCAGGTTCAGCCTTGCTTATTTTGTGTGGTTTGCGCCCTCTGTGTGGCGGCCCGAGCGGCCAAGGGACCACCAGCCTTATCTGCTGTTTCCCTCAGCATAGGATGCAAAAGTATCGTGTCATATTGCTACAATATTTTTCGATATCGCCCTCTTTGATATTTTTGAAAATGTCGGGATATTCGATATTGATGCGATGCTCTTAGTTGAACGATGCTAAGTGATGGTTGTGTTCGGACACCCAGTTTGGGCGGCGAGACTGAAGCAAGCGATCCACTGGCCGGACCTACTTACATGATCATAAGAGACAGTCAAATCATAAGAGACAGTCAAATGAGGATTTTGTCATTGCAACTTTGGGAAATGCAGTTTGGGCAGTTCTGCAAGCTTCTCTGCATTGGGACATTTTGGTACCAACATCAGTCAGGCTTCTCCTGGCAAATGAGGCATCTGGGTCAGGCAATGAAATATTGCGCAATCAAAAGAAATCGATGGCAACAAAGTGTGCGCAATCCCTCTCATCTTTGATTTCGTGGAGTGCAACAAATATTGCTTGTTTCAACATCACTGGAACTAATATGGTCCGGTCTGGTTGAGGATCATGAGGCTTTCTGTTAGCTGGATAAAATTAGGTGTGCATGCACAGACTTTTTAAGAAGGCTTGAGAAATGGTCAACTATTTGTGGCAGTCATAAAGCCAAACAAGTGTAAAAATCATTTTCGGACTAGTGAACGTGGTCCTTGTGCATGTCCTCTGATCGTCGTACGTCATAGCATTATACGATGCTACGTGGATAACGTTGCATAATGCACTGATTCATTACACACGGTCCTCTTGTCTAATGGTCCTCCATGGCCACTTTATGGTGCATCAAATAAGCAGTCCGGGCATCAGCTTTTGAATGAACCTCAGACAAAGAAGATCTGCTCGTTCAAGGCGTTAAATGGGCTTCTTTACAATTTACAGGTTGTTGTGATAACCCAATATAGAGGTACATCGGTGGCGTTCACGCTATTTTGCCGATAAACAATGGCCATGCGTGGCAACACTGACCCGGTCTCGCTTGTCTCACAGGAGATGCTCTTCACACTCCCTATGACGTCATCACGTTGTATCCTCATACATTCTGCTGGTTAAAGTTAGCTGTCCGTGATGAAGACGCTGTAGTCAAGTGACATTGATAAACTGGGATAATCAGCGTTGCCACTGAGACGTACAAGCACATGGCAGTAAGGAAAGACAGAGAAGGTTTAGAAAAAAGTCTCCACGATGACAGTGCATATTTATACTGTAAAGAGCGCTTTTTTGGGGGAGGAGGGGCTCATTAGACTAGATCAAAAAATGAACATTTTGAAATTTTGCTAAGTACATCTTAGGTTTATTACTTGAAACCAAATGGTGAAGATGTGATCAAATGGTTTAATGAATTTTTTCTGGGACCCTCTCTTGCAATGTCAGGTTTTTCAAAGCAACGGGGTAAAGTTACACACTTTCTTTTCAGTTTCACATTACTCTAGTCCAGCACTTTAGAAAGGCGCTAAGCAGATCCACGTCACATTTTACATGCTAATCTAACATCCCTCTGTTCTGGGTCAATAAAACTTGAAAGGCAGAGGTGGGACACAAGAACACATTATTGGTCATTCCACTTGACTGGAACACCTTCAAATGAAGGTGTTCACACAGCTCACGTCAAACGATTAAAAAAGTGGTCCGGCCTCATGTAGCTACAATTCACATTTGAGCTTTTTCCTTCACAGTTTTGCACCTTTTTGTACATTCTCGTGAGGTTAAACCTCTTTTGAGATATGACGAGTGTCAAGAGATGTAAAAGTGAGCATATGGAAATCAGGGCTGTGGGCTTATAAGCCACACATGTCTTTGATGGCCTCACTCGCAAGTTTTTTAAAAGAGCCAGGCAATAAACCAAGATGCGACAACTCAAAATCCGGACTTGGATTTTCGACTTTGGCAAAATGTCGAATTTTCGCACACGAGTACGAGTGAAACAGGGTTCTTTTAAGCTTCGTCGGCCCCCATGATTTCTGCTAGAGCATGATTTTGCTTTTCTTGGACAGGACATTAGGACATTAGGACACCAGATGATGAGATGCTGCGTCAAGTTTGTGAATGTGCGAAAATAAGGTGGTTTGAAGCTCTGCTAGGAGTGTGCAGGAACCCGCAGATTGTGGACCATGAATGAAAACTTCAATATCTGAAATTGAGCAATTCCTAACTAATAGAATGGTTGAGTGATTCCTTGAAGGAAATCAATCAGCAGAGCAATTCGGTGTCCACGGGAAGACAGTAAACAATATGTGGAACCTGCACGAGGCCTCTAGGGCCGTCAAGAAGAGGGAGAACAGCGGAACCATATGGGCTGACAACCCGGTACAAAAGACTTTTGCACACATTGATGTTTGGACGCATCGATTTTTGTGCGTATTGATATTTGGTCTACAATAGTTTGAGCCTTGCAGTAACCTTTTACCCATGCTGGACGACACTCTGATCAGTCACAGCACCCTAAAGAATTCTTTTCATGAGCTCACACTTATTGATTTTCTCCTCGTCCACGTTGTGACGTTGTTTATGGTCTCCACCCAAAAATAATTCTTTTAAGACTTGTGAAGTAAGTCATGATTCACTTTTATTAAAGTAAGAAATTTTACTGCACTGAGACATGAAATTGAAATTGCACAAGGTTTTTCTGCGCACTCGACCGTTTGTACAGCAGAAATACTCTATCGTGCTGTGCCCAAGGTGTCCGTCAACAAAGATTGACACCTTGGGCACGACTGACACGACTGCGCAACCCAGCACAGGTCAATCTGAGCAACTCAAACCTGTGCAACTGTGGCCTTAGTGAGTTGCGCCACGATGATTGTGAAGAGACTCAAGTGTTCATACTGAAGAGTCAACATTTCACGACCACTCTATTGAGTAGCAAAAAAGGTAGGGCAGGAATTCGATGAACGTGGCTCTTGTGGACAGGCAGAGTTTACCGACCTTTTTCCTTCAGCTTTGGGTCCTTGTTTTGACATTTTCATCCACGGTGTTTGCTTGCCAGCTTCGAAGGATTCCGATCAGATTAACTCAAAAAGTGTATATTTACTAGAGGGAGAACGAGCTTTTGGCAGCTCGGGACAGCTGGCGGAATCGGCGAAAAGGCTGAAGACAAGCCGGCTCTGCTCGGCTTGGCCAGAGGTGCTGTCTCAAGAGGCAGTGTCTGCTTGGTCAGGCTGGCCAGCCCAGTGGTCGCCCCAATCGCTACCCCAGGCATACACGAGTTGTGAATCTCATGATTTTGCGGATTCAGCTTGAACGGTCAAAGCTCGGCCTAGCCCGAACTCCCAGTTTCAGCACCTCGTTCCACCTCCCTATAGGCCCAAACTCCTGCGCTATCAAGCGTGGAGCTTCATGGGATGGAAAATCTGGGGGGGTTGGATAGCGTGTGCATGGACGTGGTGAGCCATCATCCCTCGTGCGTGTTCGACTGTACCAGCAGAAGTGTCCTTCCATGTCCGACATTTCTGACAATGTTTGGGGATTCTCTCAACCTCGATGAGGTCTTTTTGTGATTGTGTTTTTCCTCGAAAGTAAGCCAAAGTAAGCCTTCGAAGTATGACGCAATGCAAGAGTCCTCTGGGCTTGAGTTACAGGACACGGAATGCAGCGCCGACGCAAGACCTCCTGCAGTGCACCCCTGAGAGGTTCTTAATGGTCTGGAAGGTGCCAGGAGCCATCCTAACTGCTCAGGCCTTGTTGGCTCTGGCTCGAGGACGCGAAAGTCGTATGGAAGTTGAGCAGCATAGCAACTACATTTAAGTGACCTTTTTTAAAGACGTCCAAAAATGTTGCAGCTGGTAAGTGTCTGGGTCAGAAACAGGCGTAGATGTCACTTGGTCGGTGTGGACCAGGTCACGTCAACGCCCTGGGGAGGAACTTGGGCCTTTCAGCCCAGCCAGGGAAATATAGTGGAGGGAAATGTAGTGCAAGAATATTTCCTGCTAGACAGTAAATAAGTGGGGAAATATTCCGGGAATCGTGCGTTAAATTCCTTACTGCACAAGTTTGTCCTTGAGATCTATTCAGAAGCTCTCTCGTAGAAGACATAAATTGTAGGCAGAACAATGGGCGCCGGATAAAATGACCAGCTGCATATCGCGCCCACTTTGGTGTGGTTTCAGATACTCAGAAAAAATAAAAGTTGCTTTATCACTTCAAATATAATGCGCCCGAAGCCAAATATAGCGCCCAGTTGAAACAACAATTTTCCAATCTAAAAAGTTGTGTTTCATCCTGAGAGAGCTCAACAATTCTTGTCATTTAAATTTCTCGCCTTTTAAACTTTAGCGGCGGTAGCTTGTGTTTGTTGATGTATGAAAGTCTCTTCATCTCAGTTGTGTTTGTGGACGCCAACTCTTGAAATGTGCAATTGTCACTTGTGAGACTTGAGTTGAGTTGGGACTTGTGAGTGAATGGTCTTAAGATTGACAAGACTTGTGGAAATGTGCAGTCTCTTTCTTTTGCTTAAGTCCTCAACCCTTTTGATGCTTCTCAATGGCTGAGTGAAGAAGTCAGATAAAGTGCTCAGCCGCTTATAATGACCAAATGGATCTGGTCCTACAGTAGTCGCTTTACCTATTTTTCTTATTCAAATTGCCCTTGCTGCGTTCATTATGAGATTTTGCAAAAAGTGGAGAAAATGAGACTGGTACGAAGTCTGCCAGAGATCTAATGAGAGAAGAGTTAGAACTCTCTCATCTACGTGATGACCAAGGAGAAATGCTCAATCTCTGCGTTGACATGAATCTGTCTGCAAAGTGGCAGTACTGTCCTGCCTTTTACAAACTGATTGGTCTTGTTGTTACCTTCTCAAGCAGCTCCGATTTCTGCTTTCTTGACTTCAGTGTTCTTCTGGTGCTTATGAGGCTTCAGATGCTGAACCAGAGGACATTTCGTGGCAGCTGCGTGACCCCACTCGCTCACGTTGCAGAGGTACTTGTCCCCAGAGGTGACTTCAAAAGGCTCATTCATCATCCTGGTCATTCAGCTCCGTGAGTCACTTCTACTTCGTAGAAGGAGTTAAGCCCATTTTGCATTAATACGATGTGCAACTGTAGCTATGGAAACATACCCAAAGAAGTTTACTCTTGCCATTATGGTCCTTAAATGTATGCATACTAATGTATGAGTGAAAGGAGAGACAGACGTCACCATGAAACAGGGAGCGGCTGTGTAAATTGGGAAATACTTAAAAAAAAGTTTATCAAAGAGGAAACAAAATTAAAAATAGTTTCTTTTCTCAATGCGATACTCATGCCCTACAACAAACTAGCGCTTCGCGCTACCCACTTCGTTGGGTAGGAGAAAATATAAAGTACTATGTGAATGTGTCTGACGGACAAACATACGGGCCCCTCGCGTTCATCACGTGCTCTGTGCTCATCACGTGGTCCACGCTCATCACGTGGTCTACGCTCATCACGTGGTCCACGCTCATCACGTGGTTCACTCTCGTCGCCTTTGCGCTCTGCACTCATCACATGCACAAAAGCTTGAAATCGGCCACGGCCAGACACACGTGCATCCGGCGCACCGTTTATACGGATGAGGTGTATTGTCTTGTGCATATTTTGGGGGTCCTGTTTTTGCACATATCTGTAGCTGTGTGGACACGGGGGGGGGGAGTCTCGAGATTGAGTCTAGTTAAAGCTTTAATTTGGACTACAGCATGGCTTTATTGTCTCAGTGTAAACAGAGTTAAGGGAAGATGTCTGAGCTGTGGTAGAAACTTGTCATCTTGGAAGATCATGTAGCATGATGAGGTTTCTGGCACAGTTTTTGTCACTGAAGTCATATTAAAATTGCTCATTTTTGCCCGTTGAAATTCATCAGGACAACGTCCGTTCTCACTCAGGCAGTTGGTGTCTTTGATGAAAAAGATCGAGCGAATCTCTCTGCTGCTTGAAACTGTGCCAAAGATTTTGGATCTTGACATTTGTGTTGGATCGTCCAAGAAGAGTTTCTTTCAGAAGAGGGGGAGCAAGTCAGAGCTCTGACGGACTCTGTGCCGATTTGATCAAAGATATGACTCTTGACTGTCTAAAGGTCACGGAATAATCACGACTGTGCCTTCCATCACTGACTTTGGTTTCATCAGTGATAACAGGTACAACTGAGAAGGAGGCGATGTTCGCCAGAAAGGTTAAAGTTGAATGAGGGTTACCAGATTCTGTCTGTTTTTGGCCAGTCAACACTGGATGCTAGGTTCTAACGCGATCTTGTTGGGGTCGACGGACTTGCTCTAGTACATCTCCATGGACCTGTGGGTGAAACGCTTGGGCCCCCAAGGTACTCATCCACAGGGTGGGAGGGAAACTCAGCATTCTCATCAGAGATGAACCTGCCCAAAAGCCTGTAGGGGAGCTTCTTTCTGTGTGGTCAGCTACAGCTTGGCCACTTCTGCCCTTGACTCCTTCTACACCACCACCACCCCACACACACGCGGAGAAGGAGTAGATTTTTTCAGCCTTTGGGGATCTACGTGCCTGATTGAAGAGTGAAATTTTGTGCTGGCTCACATTGTTAAGTTCTTTTCTGAGAGGAACAATCACAATACAAATACAATGAACAAATCAGCAGATAATTAAAAAAGTCTTCTTAAAGACAGACCGTCTTGAAGCTTTCAAATGTGTACTGCAGAAGAATGAGGACTATCCTGTATAATAAAGGTTGCGTGATTAACATTAGGAACATTCTACTTCGCCTCGGTCGTGGCACAAGTATTTTGTGAGGCTCAGGAAACGGGGGGAGGGAGTTAAGAATGTCAATTGTTGCATTTTTTTTTCCTCTCACAGTACACAGATTGCAACTGGTTTCCAACAGTTACGTCATTGGTTTTTTTACCTGTATTTTTCAACAGCGAAGTTGGAAAGAACGAGAATTCGCTTATTTCAACGTAACAAACAATGTGTTGCATTAGCTGATTCCTTGGGTTCCACGTTGGGCTTGGGTACAGGTTCCAAAGACTACAGCACTCTGATCATGGGGGTATTCCTTGGGTAGGGGGTGGCACTCTTGCCTCCGCGCTTGAGGGTGTCCGGCAACAACACGTGATTGTTCTGCTGCCGGTCTAAGCCCAGCGAGCTTTTGACCACTCTGATCATGCTGGAATAATCATCGCTCCGCTTGAATGAGTCCGGGTCGACGAAGTTCTTCTTCATACGGATCTTGGTCATAGGCAGTTGTTGCTCCTGTTGATGATGCGTTCCTTGCTCGCCAGGGCGGCGCTTGTACTTGCCATCGGCGTACCCGAACAACGCCAGTGGCGTCTTCCCGTCGTTGTAGAAGGCACCGGGTGGCTAAAAGGAAATGAGATAGAAGCTCAAGAGGTACACCTGTGTAGTACACTCCGGTTTGCCATTGCCCATTCCTCACAAGGGCCAAGAATCTTGCATCGGCAACTACGAGGGTCGGGTCGACTACGAGGACCGAGGACACTTCAGCCTCACTTGATGCCGTGAAGAAATAGGATACATTAAAAAAATGGATCATAGCAAAGGGGCAAGGGCCAAAGTAGCCAGGGCAAAAGTTGTGGTGGTGAAAAACACTATGGCGAAGAGTCAAATGACCCGCCTTTTACCAAGTCAGCGAGCAAAGGGACCGTAAACAGTGTGTGCGCATCAAATTGTGGCAGGTTCACTCAGGGGGGTTCCTCGTATTGGATGCAACCCAATATCCGTAGGGCATAGTGAGGAAGAAAGTTTTTTAATACAGTTAAGCACGTCCTATTTTAAGCCAGCTAGCACAACACAAACGTACGGTACTGGAAACACCGGTATAAAACGTCCAAGTAGGCACAGTCAAGATTAGTACTCTCGTACATTAGTTTTTGTTGCATTGAAGAGTGAAACATAACGACGCAGTTAGAGTGAGACCCCGCTGGATGAACACCGTCATATAACTTATATGGACATACTGAATAAAAGGTCAACTTTTCAGGGAGCCAATTCAAATCAGACTATAGCAGTAAATTTTACCCGCTTGTAGGGACAATTTCTGGCTGATGTCAAGCTCGGATTGCTGACAATATGCGAATTCGCAATGTTTTTTGCACTCGCTAGTGCTGCTCAAGTGGATTGACTCTGCTCTTCATGACGTTATGTTTGTGTTGGAAATCTTTCCGTCATGTTGTGAAAACAAAACATCCTGTTGGGGTCTTCTTCACTTTTCTCGTTTCTTTCACCTTGGACTTGGACAATGAATTCTCAATGAGTTTGAGAAATCAGTTCATAGGGCTTCAAACAATAGTTTCAAGTTTTGGGAAATGCTAGAAAGACTCATGGTATGGCAAAATGGTCATCCTGGAGTTTGAATGCTCGGACAAAAGGAGAGAACACTTATGATGACAGTTGTTGTCGGCCCTGAGGGTCTCCTCATAACGGGGGTTTCACTGTACCATCATTGAATGGACGAACAGTGGAACACGTTTATTGTCTGTGTCATAAGAATCGAAATTAGAATCTCACAGTCAAACTACCCTTTCCCGTAGTGAAATTCCTAGTCCTACCTGAATCGACTTTCCAGCTCTGGTGCTTATTGGAATCAATATTTTTTTCTTGTTCAGGACCAAAAACAGTGAAGAAAGGATGATTTAATCCCTCGCGGTTTTGACACGTGCTCTCTTCTAGATGGAATTCATACAGCTATTGAAGACAATTTCTCTAAGTCAAATGAGCATGATTTCTCTAAGTAAGAGAGCATTTCCTTAAGTCAGTTTCTTAAGTTTTCTTCTCTATTTAAGTAAGTGCGAGGGTCCTATGTACGTGTGTGAATCTGCATGTCCGCGGCTGATTTCGAGGCTTCGCAGCTGATTTTCGCGGCTGATTTCTAGCTTTTGCGGCCGATTTCGAGATGACCCTTGTGTGTGGTGGGTGGGTGTGGGTATGGGAGGGTGTGTCTGTCTGTCTGGGCGTGGGTGTGTCTGTTCGCAGCCGATTTCCAGCTTTCAGACAGACAGACAGACAAGCACCCACGAGAGTGATCATGGTGAGGGTGAGGGCGGTCGTAGCGACGACTTCCCAGCAAAGCATGAGCATGAGAGTGGGTGGCAAGTTGGGGAACAATCAGTCCAGAGGCGGAAGACACAGACAGACGGACAAACATACATAGATCTTGATAGCTTTGCCACTCCTCCTGCCCAGCAAAGTGAGGAGTCCGTCAGCGATCTATAAAACGTTTCGAACAGCTTCTTCACATTGCTGTCCCTGTTTTTCTACGCATAACGCCGATATGAATCAGACGACTCCATGAATCGAACCTCTCAATCCCGACCTGATTGACGTTTGCGTGCACTGCATTGGGATGCACCGAAAAGAGCGGATTTTCGCATTTCCCTACTGATCCCTCCTCACTGAGTTTTAGTTCTAGTTGGTAGGAAATGCATCTGAAAAGTAGCTTCCTTCATGTTCTGTCGATTCCGCTTGAAAAGAAGCTTGCAACAGATACGAGCGACGCAGATTTGCCGTTACCCTTTGGTCTAGTCAACAGTCATAAGTGGAGCTCAAGAAATGGGTGATTTTATCACAGACTTCTTGTACCACGACACCGTCTCTCCCTCACCCAGCGGACGTTACTCAGCATGAGGCATGGGCAGTCTGTGATAAACTCTGTGTTTGCTCGAGCCCTGTCTGGTCATTGGTCTGTGCTCTCTGGATAGTAAATGTTCGTTCACAAGCTCGTGTTTTGTCACAACTTCCGGATTTGTTTGCAACAACCGGCAGTGGCGCCTGCAAGAGATCGCCGTCGGTGAGAGTCCTGTGCCCAAGCTGTACATGCCAGAGACTTCTGCCGTGCAGTCAAGTCTTGGACTGACGATTCGACACTTGCATCGCTATTCCAAATTCCAAGGGTTTCGCATGGTCATCATAACGCGAAACCCCAAATGCGGCAGCATGTTTCTATGTCATGCACTTGCAGAAGTGTCTGGCGCCGCTAGGGTGATTATGAGACCGAAGTGAAATATGAAATATGGGCCCAAGTGTCGTTCTGCGCATGCGCGCGCACAGACGGGCACACCCGGGGCCTCGCACGCTCCACGGGGTGCGTCTGAATTATGGCGACTCGGCACGAAAGCGATTCTAGCTGTGGCATAACATGCTTAACTGCTGCAGGGTCAATATGAAGAGCAAATAGACACGTCACACTGACTTCACGTTGACTTTTTCATGGGATAAGACAATAAGTGCATGATATTAGCGCATTTACAAAAACACACACGATGGAGTTGAAGGAAGGATCCGAACGAAACGCATCTTATTTTACAGTGAGTACAAACATTTTGAAATCAACCTCTCATTCGAGAGCTTCACTAGCCAAATCTGGCGACCTCGTTGGCCTGGCTGAAGGAGGACTGCTTGCACCTGCTGCGCTCAATAGCAAAAGACTGAGGCACGGGGGGGGGCAATATGTTCGTCAATAACACTGTTTACTACACTCTTTGCTCTCTAGCGATGTCCAAACCTCGCACCTTCTCCACATTTAATATCAATAGATTATAAAATGTTAAAAGTGCCCACGATGACGCAACCAGTGCGTACAACGAGCGGAGCGTTAACTGTTCCTGAAGGGATCTTGCCGACATTTTCTGTCGTGACAGCTGCAAGGTCGATGAGACTTAAATAAGCTTCTTCCAAATGAAGGAGTATTTGAGCGGCATTACTTCCCGAAATGGTCGATCTAAGCTTCCACTTCTGCCTGAACGAGTGGACGCACAATCCGCAGATCAACGTCCTCGCTCATGAGATCCCACACAGCATTGATAGCAGCCTTCGAGGCAGCGGATATGAGACCCGGGACACCTTTGCCTCAATGGCGCCCCAGATCCCGCAGTTGAGTGGATTCAAGTTCAGCGATGATGGCGACCACATCGTCGACTCCCACAGTGGCGGAGGTTGCCCATGCTACATCCTCTTCACGTTGTGGCCTTGAGCACCATCCCGCTGCCGCACCAAGTTGCTCCCTAGGTGAACGGGCCTCATCCACGGCAACGCTGTGGCCTCTATCAAGTTGAAGCATCCAGCTGCGTCCGCTCTCGGACCTGCCAGGAACCAGAAGTTGGCATCTTCTTTCCTTCATCCGCAGTGATTTCGAGCATCACTTTCGAAGGGACTGTCTGCAGCTGACCTAAAATGTCGCTGCTCATTTTACAGCAAATAGGTGCACTCAAGATTCAAACTTAACTCTTACGAAATGCTTTACTGACTCCACGTCTGATCTCGCGAGCTCGCTGAAGAAGCAACTCCCTCCTCAGGAAAAGTAGCATTTTGAATGTCGTCTTGTTCACTTGCTTTCAATTATCTAACAAGGCAGAATACTTTTACTCAAGATCGTGCTCAAAAGTGTGCACCCACATAAGTTTGCATTCAGTTGGTGCCGATATTAGTGCATATATACTAGGCTAGGTCAAAAAGGGGTCAACTTTGGAAATTCACTGACTCCCACCTGGGGTTCGTTACACGGGCTGTCAAGATGTAGTAAAATACTTTGGAAAAAATGTTGTGTTTACCTCTGCCCAACTTGATTTGAAATTTATGCACTGAGCTACTATCGTAAATTCGCTGTGAAAGTAGATTTCAGCTCTGGTGGTTGTCAGAAGCAGCCAAAGTG
>JAAUXU010056810.1_pt1 | contig 36481 bp, 33 predicted proteins | sample 7278151 | NCBI WGS metagenome assembly JAAUXU01 (sample SAMN14350113, study PRJNA611818) | marine sediment metagenome | isolation source: surface marine sediment (1.8m) | place: French Polynesia: Moorea | collected 2018-08 | reverse complement strand
GAATGCCTGCAGGGCTTTCAGGGGCCGTGTGGAAGCTGTGATTGCAGCTGAGGGGGGACATATTGAATAAAAGTTCAAGATAAAGGTCCAAATGATCTGTAATAAAAGTTTCAAGGCCCTCGTTCTCCCTGTTGTTGTTCTGGGTGACATTGAAAAATGTCCGAGAAGATCGTCTCGACCCTGTAGCATCCTCTCCTCTCCATCCTGGCCTTGTTCTTTGACTTGACCTCCTGGAATGAATACAACACGTACCTGCCTGGTAGTTCGTTTTGTTGGATCAGACAATCTAGAAAAGGGTGACCTACCGACAGGTGGGTTAAGTTGGGTGTATCAAAGGTTATTCTTTCAAGCTTCCCATGCTCCCCCTAGGGCTATGGAGGACTGACCATCCAACTCAACAGAGGCAACTACTTGACTTAGGTAGTCCTCTGTTGCCTGGTTTATGCAACTGAGAAGACCATGGCTGCCAACCCACTTTTTATAGGAGCAGGAGAGCTTGGCCGCTATCTCAGAGCTATCTGCAAGAATCTGCCTCTCCATCTCATCACTGAGGCTAGGAAAGAGACTCTTGTCGATATAGGCATGCTCCTCCTTGCCCAGAAGGATGCAGAGGAGGTGAGGGTGTGTCCCCTTTGTCACTGCCATGTAAAATTTTGGCTGTTTGGACTTATCTGCTTCCATGTCCTTTGGCTCCAGTGCAGATGCCATTGATGTCTTTCATCTGGCGGCTTTCAGCCCCCAGGGAGCCATCACCAGTAAAGATGCCATAAGTTCAGACATCATTTGGGACCACCGCTCCCGGTGGAGGACCAGGATATCACTTAAGATGGTAAGATATCACTAGATTTAACTTTGCTTCCCTGATGAGCCTCACATAGAGCAATGTTTAGGTTCCGGCATCAGGGTTGCCACTCTTGCTCAGAAGATAATACAGAAAAGCCTTCAAAATTATCTGTCAGGTGCAATCTCTTCTACTCAACATAGTCTGTAATCATTAAGGCCACATCTTAGGCTTTTGCCTCATGTGAAATAGTTGAAGGCCGTCTCCAAGGCCCTCGGTGTTACAGTATCAACAGACAGGAACATCCTGAAGAAGGTCAAGGAGCAACATAGTGCGACTCATCTCAAGGATGCGGGGCAGGAAGGCCAAGATCATGGTACAGTTGGAGCACAAGTTTATGCAGCTAGTGCACATGTCATACGTCTACTTGGCTTTTGTCCAAGGGCCAAGATCTTTCAGAAATGAAAGGGAAGCTTGCAAAGACATTTGTAAGCAGCAAATTTTTAGCTTTAAAATTACTTTTACAGTTATGCCCAAACTTTGGAGGTTTTTTGGCCTCGTTGGTCCACATACATGAGGATTGTCCTTGTGAAGAACTCTAAAGCATAGACCTTGTCACTACTGCACGAGACTCACCCAAGTTGTGGTGGATGTCCTTGGACATAACTCCTCCGCGGCCTGGCCTAGTCCGTATTCGTGGAATCCATGAAGTAATTTGGTACTTGTTATCAAACATAAGTGTAATATTTCCCTGACCATTTCTATATTGCCTGGCTTTTGTGTGACAGTGTCTTGTTTCCTCACGCAGCCTCTCTTGGGATAGTTGGCCTAAATTCAGGATGGTACAACATTCCGGATGACCCTCAAGTAGACCTTGGTGTTGATCTTCACCACCTTCTCGAACCAGAATGGTGACATCCTTTTGCCATCGCCTGTAACTATGCCAAGCATCATGACGGCTGCCCGTTGCTTCTGAGCATTGATGGGAGGCATCTCACCAACACAGAAGGTCAGATACTTGTCATTCCTGCTGTTCTGAGCTTGGTCTACCATCCACATCGTCTTGTCAGAGAAGGTGGATATGCTGCCCTTGTAGTGCGTCATCCAGGTGAACAGCTTCTTTCCGTTAAGCACCGTGGTGGCCTTGGTCCTCTTGCACGACAGGTGGCAGCACCTGCAGACACAGGACATCATCCCCAACAAACATGATGCTCCTCTGACACATCAAGGCTCGGCTCGCACCCCATCCTGACAACGAATCCATCTGACAACTTTTTGTTGTTTCCACCACTCCTGGGCGTACTTCTCAATGGCCCAGGCCTTTCTGAGCCTCTGGACGACTGCAATGAGGTACCAGCTGCAGCTGACAATCCCACGGATATGACCAGGCAGCACTAGTGCATCAATGAGATTGTAGATCCTCTGCTGTTTTGCCTTTATCTTGAACCACTTTGATCTCAGCTCATTTGTTATTTAACAAAGCCTGCTGATTTCTGTCTGCCCTATGTGCCTAAGACTACTCTAAAAGACACATCAGGGTTGCTATTTTGAGTTAAAGACATGTTAGGAGGGATTTGTAGCTACACACGGCACAAGTGCAAAATTTCAAGGGAGCGTATATAATTTCTGGCTCTAGTGTATAACTCAAGGCAAATCGTCTTGATGATACATTTCAAAAAAACAGCTGTATCGTTTTGAGGTCATTGTTCTAACGACTCCATCCAGATGTTGCTTAGTTCTTCAAACAAAAGCCCAAATTATGCGTGTTTCGGTCAAGCTCTGAAGGAAGAAAGTCTATTAAATAAATTAATTAAATTATTCCTACGGCGAAATAACCTCGTAAATGCTCTTAAAATGTAGAAATGTGCAGGTTTATTGATCCAAATCCGTACTTCAGATATGAAGCCTTGAAAGCATTTTAAACTTAACTAATATTAAAAGGTTGGGAGTAAAGCAGGACGGATCAGTCTTCGTTAGGCAGGGTGTGACAAGATTGTACTCTTAGCAGAGCCTGAGAACAGCGCAGGACTCTTCAATTCAGGACTCATTGCATTTCAATCCTTGTTTGTCCAACCAACGAGAGTGGTTGTCACTTTCTCTGTGACAGCGACTTCTGCATGAGAGTTTCTGAGCTGATGAGCATTCAAAGTAATTTAGGATCTTAAGCGGAAGGGCATTTACTTGGTGTGCTCTACCAATGCTTCCCATGCAGTACTGTTACTTGCTAGTCCACTGCACAATAAGAAAGTTTGTTTATCCCCTTCTTTCACCATAGAATAAGAGGATTACGAGGAACAATGAGTATTTCAAGGCATAGTGAGTACTTTTACTGCACAGAAAGAAATTTTTCTGTCACGATCAATACGATCTCTTTTAAGTATCAGTCTAGTAAGACCATCACCTGGTGAGATGGGAAGTGAGTCACTTCTGCCTGCTTCTTGCCTTCTACAGCAAAAAAAGAAGTGCTGCATCTTATGTACTCAGGGCGATGATTCACTTTGTGGACTTAAGGTGGCTTGAGTCGGAGATGACTCGAGTCAAACTTCGGGGTTTTGTCAGTCGATTTCAACTCGTGCCCATCACTACACAGCTTTCCCGCGGTGATGCAGCCTGAAATCTGAAAATTCAGATTTCCTCTTAAATTCTACTCTCTTGGCAAAAAGTACACTTTTTTATGGCTGAGGGGGAACATTTTGTATTCGTGTTGTACTGCACAAACAGACAGAGACACGAATTGATGCATTCTTATAGAGAGCCCAATTGTGACTGACAAATTTGGTCATCAGCACAATTTCCTTTACCTAGGCTCGCCTGCGTCTGGAAGAGTAAGAAGAGACGTCCTTGGTCCTACGTAAAAAAAATGTCTCTCGGTAAAAAAGTATTTAATTCAGGGAAGAAGAGGCTATTGCGATTGGTGTGTGAGTGTGAGTGTGAGTGTGGGTGTGAGTGTGAGTCCCCGTAAGTTCCTAAAATAATTCAGTTCCACTGCGCAGTCTTGTCCCTAATGAGGGTGCTGTAAAACCTTGGTGCAGAATATTAAAAATTTACAGGGTGGCCAGCAAGTTCTACTTGACAATTTTTAAATACGGAAGTTGCTCACGCCTTGGAGTCACTCTGCTACGACCTGAATCAGTTAGAGTGAAGTCAGAACATGGCTCCGGGTGCCGGTGCAGGCGTCCACGGGAAGGGCCTCCGATTCCATCACCACGTGGAAGGTCAGGACCTTCCAGCCGTGTGCAAGCTTCGTCGCTTGGGTGGGATGAGTCACGTCTGCATATAACCCATATAACCCTTTGTTGGGAAAAAAAAGGTGCTGTCAAGCGAAGCCAACAGCATTTCTTGGCCACCCTGTAAGCTGGAAGCAGGAAAATTGTTAAAAGAAAGTGATAAGGAATCTCTGCCTCTCCTGCTTCTGAAAAGACCCCATCAAATTCAGAGAATTGTACAGTGCTACGCAAAAACTTTGCTGATGTTCCTGTGCCCATTTTTAGTAACTGTGGTCTAATTAATTTTCTGATAGTTCCGGCAATTCAATTTCAATCTTTGCGAATTCAGATCAGCAAAATCCCCCCCTGGATCTTTGGCATAAACACCAACAACGAAGACGTGACGTCAGTCGGTTGATGTGGGAAAAGCGCAGAGTTTGCTCAAAATTACAACGATTTTCTTTTACGCAGTAACTTTCTGACCCCCCCCCAAAAAAAAGTGCGTGGATAACAGTCTCTATTTTTTTTTAAAGTTTCAATGAACATGAAAAGTGATCGACCAAACTACGATCCTCTTAAAATAGCCTGGCACAAACACACACTTACCCACATTTGCCCACATTCTCGGAAATTTTTCGCAGTTTTTGTATTGGACGGAAAAAAATCAAATTCGCGAGAGAAGATGCTTATTGCTTGACGGGAAATGTGCGTTTATTCTCACTTATGAACTTAATCTGTTGATCCCTGGCACTTTTCCTCTCCTTCCCTGCAAAGAATTCATATTTTTGGGCAAATTAAGCCAGGTTGTTTAACCTGGTAAAGGCCAGAGAAGAGACAGCAAAGCTACAGATCCTATTCTTTCCTGAGTCAATGTGAGTCATCAGAACTATGAGGTGAAGTCATGCGCGTGGAGATGACTTGCACCAAGGACTGTTCTGTTATGTGACCGTTCCAAGTCTGCCTGCTTCAACAGCTGACAATGTGTGGATGTTTTGTCCCTCAGCCCTGTTGCCCCTCCTTCTTCCTTCTCCGGGACTGTTCAAGAGAGAACATTTATTGCCCGGATCATTTGGCCACATTGAATCCGGGCCAAGTGATCCGTTGTCTCCATCCTGGTTTTGAACTGGCCTTTGAACTTCAGCCTCATCCCAATCCCTTGGTGCAACACCCAGACCCATCAACTCCATCCTCGCCTATTCCTGATTGTACTCGAGACTCCCTGGTTGACTCAGTCACACTCACTGGTGCGAATGTTTCGCAGTTTCGACGCGACAGTTGACACTTTGTTTTTGGCTGTCTTGTGACCCAAGTTGACCCGTCCAGATTGGTTCCCCACTTGAGCTCAGTCTGACCCGAACTGGATTCTCCTGAGTCTGAAACAACCTGAACCTGACAGTTTTCAACTCGATTGCATCCCCACACTGAACTTTCCAAAGGGTCTACACACTTCATACTTATGGCAAAGGAGGACATTCGTATTCGTGACTTTTTGCCATTCTACTCTTAAGACAAACAATGCTAACAAAAGCAGTGACAACCCTGTTTATGCAAGGGCAGGAACAAGAACAACATCAATAATTCTTGACAAGCATTAGCGGCCAACTGGCATATCTTTCATTGAAGAAAGCCTGCAAACGCTGGCATGCACCAACAATGTCTTTCAGTCATGTGTTGACTAATTGCGCGGTTCACCAATTTCCACGTAGACAATGCATTGTCCTTCCAATCCTGGAGGAGCAACTTGAGGTATCCGCATGTACGCGCCTGATCGACTGAATAAATTATTCAAAAAAGAGTGTTTCAGAGCCTTAGAGAATGTTTACAGTACGAACCTATTCGTGAACACTCTCCACTACAAATACAGGGTGACCCTAAAGACCCGCCCAGATCCCGCCGGCCAGTGGACTGGACCCACACCTCGACACAGCCCTTACGGACACAGAACCCCCTACCGACACAAGGGACTGATCCAAAAGTGATGCCAAATGTAGCGTCGGACCTCTTCGTCCAGATCCTCCTCAGTAGCGACTCTCTCTTATCCTCGCTTTTGCAGTTTAACTGAGTTTGTGAGAAGCAGTATTTGCTGACCAAGTGTGTTTATGATCGGTGCTGCAGTTGGGTCGCCCATGACCTGACAGACATACACGGACGCACACACACACTCACACCACACACACAGTGCATACGGACCTTTGCGGTCTATATATGTAGATATAATGGAAATTATTGGACCTAGAAATGTACTTTTGGCCTCATTTGAAAGAGGACCTTCATGAGACTCTGCTCAAAGCTCATTGCCGTCATGAAAGTCACGAATCAGTCAAGGTAGCAATCCATTTTGACTTCTCTGCTACCCGGATTTGTGATTTTCATGGATGCAGGGAGCCATGAAAGGAATCTTCTGAATGTCCTCTTTCAAATGAGTACGACTCCAAGTGCACGACTTTCCGGGATTTTAACTTAAAGCTTGTCAACCTGACTTTAGGGACATCGAGTAGCTTTCAATAGGTTTGTCAGTTACCCAGAGAGACCTGAGTATATGAGCCACGTTGATGCTTGCTGAGCTGAAAGGTGCCCATTGTGGTGAAAGCTGCTCAATGAGTCGGTTGGACGCCCAATGTAGTCTAGAAAGACACCCAATATATATATTTGTTCACGTTCTTCTTCTTTTTTTTTTTTTGGTAAATGGACATTTTTTTGGCTTTGTGCAAAAATTCTGCCCTCTGATTTCACGTGCACAAAGCCTGGGCATTGATCAAAAGCTACGAGGTGATGAAGGTGTTGTTCCATTTTTTTCTCTTTTTTCGCCTTTTTCCTCCTGTTCTGTGCGGAGTCGTCGGTGGTGAGGCACTTCACAGCCACCATGACCATACCCAGCCTGTCCTTGTCGTCCCCGCCGCTTCTACCCTTGGGCGACTCTTGGAAAACGCGAGAGGTGGAGAGGGCTTCCTCCACGTTGGCGGTGTCGGGGAGAGGCATGACTCCGTTGCAAGCCAAGTCGAGCCACGGCCGAGGAGGGGCCGATTTCGAAAGGAAAAAGTCGAAATTTGCAGGGAAGACGCGTGCAACTCAAAGAAAAGTCTCTCCAAAAACAAAAATGCAGAGTGCACAAACGGCAATCAAAGAGTATACTCGTTTTTGCTGTCTCGCACAGTACCTTTGAAGCTCTTGTCCGGCACTCAAGTCAGCAACGCTCTGTCTCGGCAGCAAGAAACTTTTCAAGGAAGGGACCTGTCTGAAATTCGGCTAAAAGCATCTAAAATCCAGTTGTGTATGTACAAAACGGATGAAATAGGGTTGTTTTAAAAAATCAATCGCGCCACAAACGTACAGAAGGCAGCCCAAAAAACATTTGCAGAGAGTCTATTTTATCCATCCTTAGAAACTAATGTACATCAAAGACACTCATGCATGGGTGGATTGTGATGCAAGTTACTCGTTGATTCGCAGGTGTGAAGGTACAATTTTAAGGAACACGTAGGGGGTACAAAAATGTTAATATCACTTCAGTATTTTCAGCATTCAGGACTTGAAAACTGGTACACCTATGGGCAGTAGATGGCAATGTCATAGTTTTCAGCAACTGTTTTCAGCAGCTGTCACAGCTAAAAAAAGACCTTTGTACAGCGCAACTATGATTACAAAGACACTTGAATAGCCAGATTAGCATCCTGTTTCGATTCAACGGTACGTACTTAGCTTATATAGCAAACATTTTCTTGACAGGACATTTATCAAATGAAGTGCAAAAGTGAGGCACTTCTAACGGGGCTGCACGGCTCCAGTGGCTCCACGGCCTTTTTGGCGGCATGGGTGCGTACACCCTCGCACTGGCAGCTGACATGCATAGGTGCACACTTGTATAGGCGCCCAGCTGCGTCACTGCCCAGCTGCTCAGGTGCACAGCTGCTCACAAGCTGCCTCACAACAAAAAAAGGCCACCACAGATATCATCAAACGGGATAGATGTCACTTCTCGAAAAAAAGGGTAGAGTGGCTTTGAACATGAACTTCAGACATTTCGTGACACCTTGAGGACTTGAAACATCTGAGCAGGATGTCATGAAACGTGAGCACTTGTTGACATTTCTAGCCAGCCTAGAGACACAAGGAAGTTCCACACATTAGACCATCAGAGACTTTGCTCCTAGGCCACTCAAGGGTTCTTTGAAGGCACTAGTAGTAGCGAGATTGGTTAAATATTCAACAATACAACAACGTGCCTTGAAAAAAGAACTGGCAGTTCAAGGATTCCTTCCCCACTTTTCAGTGAGTCACATGAGTGGAAACGATTTCTTGCCTCTCTTTACGTGGATTGGTCAAAGTTTGGCATTTCATTACATGATATTTTGTCATCAGCACCAGCTGGTTGTCTTTAAGACACTAGGAATTGGATCACAAATACTGTACTGTTAACATTCTGGCATTCGGCATTATGGCGCAAGATAGTTTCGAACTAATGTTTGGCATCTTCCCCCCTCTTTCTTGGTCAACATATCTAGTACTTCTTGGTGCTTGTGGGAGTCTGGGCGCACTTGACACTCTCAACTGCGCTAAATCTGGCCTGCCAGCGTGCAGGACCTGCAGCAGAACTTGGAGTAGTACTTGTTCATGCAGTATCTGGCCCTGACGATCAGCTTGCAGTTGGCGAAGTGCGGATTGTCCACGCAGGCGTCGGCCACGTCCACTTCTTCCACAGTGACGGACGCAGAGTCCGAGTCGCGGGCGTACCCGTTGTCGGCCTCGCATGTGTAGGTGCCTGAATCGGAAGGGACGGCCCGGTACACGTTCAGCGTGTGGTTAGAGCGAATGATCTAAACAAAAAAAAACGACAACTTGACATTTCTCCTACTAACGCGAATAGACGTTGGGTGGGGCCTAATGTAATGTGCGTAGACACGAAGTGACGCTAACGTCACATTAGATTGTGCTGTGGTGAATCTTTTCACATATTTTGTTCTAAGAGTGCATTAAAGAACCCCTGATCTCTCCTCCACCTTTCTCACACTCATCACTTGCGCGTTAAGAATAGACACATAATCTTGTCTGTTTTTCTCACAATATCAACGCTTGCTTTCTCTCTCTCGATCGAAGTACAGGGTGAGGGCGAATTAGCTTCTCTTAGAAAATAAACTGCAGCTAAGCGTCACTGTACGTACACCATTATTGACATCAATGGAGGGCAAATTTGGTTCGCTATCAGACAGTTTCCAGTGAAGCAACCTTTGGTGGAAGAAAATGAGAGGTAGTCAACACTGAACCTAACATGAAAGTGCTTGCAAAAAAAAGTGACGCAGTTGCACAGTTCCTGAATCTCAGAGATGCTTAGTACGAAAGTCGAGAAGCACAGTACGACACTCACGACTAACATGAGATGTTGTGAGCCAAAAATGACATTTTGACATTTTGAAGTAACTTACAAACAACACTTTTCTCCAATTGAATCGATTCAGAGACATAAGTCTGAAAATGCTTAGATCTTTTATGCTTAGGAGATCATTGCCAAAAAGTGTCGTATAGCCATGAGGAAGTTGGGAAGTACCGTCTCTGTCACTTTTAATTATTGCCACACATATCAATTATCACAATATTATCATTCGTATTACATATTTCAGTTTGGCAACCCTGAGCTTGACATCTCTATCCACTTTGGCCACTTTGATCGCATGGCTGTGATCAAGGCCCAAAGAGGGCAAACAAAGTACTAATAGGCATTTCAAGGCTTCTAAATAAAAGAAGTTGCAATTTTCAGCCACTTGGACGAATTTTTCTTCCATAAAAGAGTCAAAGCTCTACATTTCAGGGTCACGACGAAGTAGGACGCAGTGGAATGCGTAGTATTCTTGCTTTGCCAGGAATTCATGTTGTGACACAGAACAGAACTACTTTCAACAGCTTATGTTAACAATATCAGAGCGTCAACAAAATGTTTCGTCTGTTTTTTTAAAAGAATCCTCAGCCAGGTATTTTTAGACTTCAGTCTCTCACTTTACAGTGGGTTCTCAATAAGCAGAGCCGGGAATTATACGGTCATACGGGAGTTCATTATCCCAATGCATAAAACTAGACGCCCATTTTCAGCCATAAAGTTTTACTACAAAAGTTCAATTCACAACAGGGTGTTCAGATTTGGATGGCCGTGGTTCAAACATAAGCACACTTTGTTTTCACTTTCATTTGACGACAGTTTGGCATGTGGAAAGCAACCAAGCAGGTCAAAATATGACATGCTGACCTGACATCCTTTATAACTTCATAAAAACAGGAAGGCCAAACCAAGACCAAAAACTGATTAGTTCTCCGTTTTTTGAGAATGGGTTCAAATTGAGTATTGCAACAAATATAGCGTGCGGAAAGAGATAAAGAATGGTCTAGCCTAACGTATAGAGTACACACAGATATACATACTAGGCAAGGTTATACAAACCTTGACTGGACACAGCATCCTTAACCATTACAGTCACAAGAAAGGTATTGTCCAAGATCAAAGGAACTGCTTCTGTGGCGAGGGACGCGAACAGTTTCTGAATCTCATGTACGAGTGCCTGACATTGATGAAGGAGTCAACGGACTCGTTTTGTTAGCACCAACCAAATCCATATCCCCGTGACCTAGCAGACCTGATCAGGTTCTTTCACATGAACCACACTGAACAGGCTGTGGGTCAAGAGGGGTGAGTATGTTTACTTATGTTTGTTGTTCTATTAAATCTTAATACTTCATAGCCATGCAAGGGATAGAACAAAATCTTAACCCTATTTCGGCGGGGGGGGGGACGATTTCGGTACAGAGCCTTAATTCTACCCTGGCATTACATCTTACACACCTCCAATCCTAGCCAAATTTCGTGACTTTTCCTCCTTGAGCATGTATGTGCTTCTTATTTAACAAAATCATTTGGAAGTTACCTCTAAATGGGTGCTAGGTACTCATTCTTCAATGTGGTGTTTGGCAGAGAATGTGGTAAGTCAATAAAATAGTCCTAATAGCACTAAAGAATAGACTCTCATCAAAGTGCTTTTCATGTCAGGAGTCAAGAACTGAAATATATCAGTCAGAATGTTAAAATGCTTAGCATTGATATTTGCACCATAGTTGAAAATCCACTGTTTTCATCATGCAATTCATCTTTATCATTTGGAGCCCAAGATTGGTGCCAAATAAGGAGCATAGACTGATGTCAATTAGTCAAGAAGGTGGGAAAGATATTTTTTTTTTGCTTCTCATCAACTTCTGCCATTTGAGTATTCTCACATTTGCTTTAGAAAAAAAAATACATTTGAACCGCAACAGTCCCCCCCTGCCTTTCACGTCATCCTAGAGCCCCGCCCAGATAGGGTTAAATGTTTTACTCCCATCTCACAATCAGGACTCAGTTCATAGGCAGCAGACAAACAAACTAGCAAAAGCAGGGCTTACTTGTAAAGTGCGTTTTGTGAAGTGTTCACAGCCAGATATATGAAAAGTGCAGAGAGTCTTAAGTGAATCCTGTTGATTTTAGCCACAAGCATCGCTCTCATTGAGCTCTCTGAATGTAGAAGGAACTAATTCGGCTGTTAAAGGCACGTAAAAGCACCTGAATCCGCTTGTCCGGCCTGATCCTCTGTCCGTTCTTGCTCCAGAAGACCGTGGGTTTGGCGTAGCTGTTCACTGTGCAGGGGATAGACAGCAGGGACCCGATGGCGAAGCGAGACAGGGACAGCGGAATCCGGACTGACAGGAAAGACACCGGGGGTCGGACTTGCTGCCTCGGAGTCGTCGTGAGCGGAGGCCTTGAGTAATAGTTCCAGTTGTCGGGCCTCGTGGGTCTAGTGGAGGGAGAGATACAGAGAGAGATCAATCGATTGTTTGAGAGCTTGCAAGAGTTGAAGGAAGTCCCCTAGGGGATCTTGCTGCAGTCGTACATTTGCAGTTGAGACAGTCGGCGTCAAAAGTTAGAAGACAGTAGTAGCAGAATAACTGAATGGCCTGAGGGATCGACAAATGCTTTATATAACTGTCTTCCTTAATCCCACATAAAAGGAATGAGCTCATCAGAATGCGCATTGAACATATAGGAACTTTATGTATTGCTCAAACCGATGAACGAGCGAGATGCAGCAGAAGCTCTGTACACAAACTTTTGACCCCGTCTTGTTATTGCGTTAACAAGTTACTTAAAACAACTCCTGTTTGGTAAAATGTCTGTTAGGACTTGCGATGCTAAGTCAGCCAAGACGTAATTAGCATTAATAGCAGCCATTAATATCGGTTCTTCCTGACCCTGAGTAGGAGTATTGAATGGACTTTTGTTCTTCTGCCTGGACACGAAGTTGTCAACGTTACTGATCAAGTGCATCTTACCAAACCCTATTGTACGTTGGGTTATGTGAAAACGTGGGCGTCTCCTTGAGGGCCTTGACAGGCAAAAAGTTGACCCCTCTTTTTGATCCACTTGATGCCGCTGATGCAACCTTTCAACGAGGATTTGGGGACCATTTCATGACCGGGATAGTGCCTCCAGCTAAGTATACTCACACACTCGCGCAAACCCAAACTCATTTCTCCCACACACACAGACACATTCCCTCTAACACACAAGCGCACACCCATTTCTCTCTCTCAAACCCACGCACGCACAACGTGAACTAAGACCCAAAAGATCTCAGGGCATAAGACAGAGCACTAGTTAGGGCTGACACTTAAGCTCTGGCAGGAAGAAATTGTCTCTTCCGTCGCAACGGGATCCACAAAGCTAAATGGGGGAATCTTAGGGGAAGTCCACTGTAAAGTTCAAATGTATGCGCCCTGGGAAGGATGCAAGACAAGCACCTCTTGCATTCGCGCTCGGGGATGTCCACGTCCGCCATGGACTCTTGGAGCAAGGAATGCTAGAAGACTGAAAAAAGCCACGCTTGGTTAACCAGTTTTCGGTGAAAATCAACTGGTCTCCAGTTAGTTCTCCATATCCTGATGGCAAAATCAGCCAAGCCCACGCAAAACGCCAATCGTGCGCTGAAATATTTTGTGCCAACACATAGAACTGGAAGATGACTGAGAATTTCGCACCCACTCCTCGACGATGTTGGATCTGACGTCCGGATTATTGCCTTAGGCAGGCCGATAAGAGGTTGTGCCAGGCCCTCTCCCACAATATGGCAGTATTTCCCCCTCATATGTCACAATCATTTGGCTCTCGCGTGTGTTCTTTGTTAGCAGAATGGAAAACCTTTGCGCGTCATCCCCTCTCTGCGTATGTACCACATGGAGCCTTCCTCGCCATCATACTATACTACCGAGTCTTCACTCGGTAGTACAGTATGATAGCGGACAAACGGATGGAGAGAGAAAGGTTCATGTTTTGGAGCCAAATTCCCCGGATAAGGGGGGGGGGGAAATCATGCAGATTTACCTGTAGATTCCCCCTGGCGGTGGAGTCCGGTAGTAAGGACTTCCTTCGGGCGCAGTCGGCGCGTCCAAGACCCAGCGCATCTGCTCCCTCTCCTCCGGTGTCCGGGGTGAATCGACAGGCCCGGTGGTGCGCACCGCAGCCGTGAACGCTACTGCTGTGCTTTCGCCGTTGTACGCCTGACACGTGTACTCGCCCAGGTGGCGAAGCGCGGCATGGCGAAGCGACAGGGTGGTGCCGTCGCCGGACAACACATACTCGGAGTTGGAGTCGGCGTTCAACATGTTCTGGCCGCGCCACCTGTGCATGTAATCCTTGTACAGTACGTAAAAAGAGATCCTAAAGCTGACTTCTATTGTCGCATATACTTCGATTATAGAACTACACTTAACCGCAGCGTGTGTCCTACACCGAATGTCCTCTTAAATATCAAGAATTCATTTATCAAACATTTTCCAGCAATGAGGCTTTCCTCGAACACGATGGCCGAGTTCTCGTTCATGTTGACCCTGGGGCTTGCAACATTTGAATATCTGCTTACACAGGCCTTCTTCTTCATGTGCGTACATGCTGTACTCCAGGGGATTCAGGTTTGGGAACTCCGGACCAGAAGCACCTGGACCCCAAGATTCTCCAGTTGTACATGTGCCCAAGGGAGTGTCATCCTGCTGCCAGAGACGTCTCTCTAGCCCCCCGAGTTGGGAACACATCCCTCTCAAGTTCAGGGCAGCTCTGGTTGCTGTTCAGTTTGCCATTCATCCAAATTGCTGGCAGCTTGAAGCCATCACTGCAGATGATGCCCTACATCATAGCCTTGGCTTTACACTTGGACTTGGGCACATAGTCACAAGCTGCTAACATTCTCTGGCTCTGCCAATTTTCTTGAGTTGATTGGAGCCTGCAAAAAATGAGCCAACTTTGCCTAAATTGCTCTTGAGCCAATTTTGCATCATTTCGCACGTTTTTTGCCACTGCAAAAAGGTTGTGGTGAGGTCACTCTTACCACATCCTCTTCTCAATCCTCTAACGCAAAGTCATTCATCGACATTTCGCTCTTGCGCAAGCCGACAAATTTTTGTGTGAGGATTTTTCTTAACATTATCTTAAACATTAATGCCAACTGTCAGAGCAACTGCTTCATCAGGAGGGAATTAACTCATTCTATGTTGTGAGCTTTTTTGCTGGCAAGTCAGTGTCCAACTGCTTCTTCTCCTTCCCGTCTGGCAACCTCCAGCGATTCATGGAGGATAGATGATAAATTTTGTCTGCATTTTGCTGTTTTACCCAAGTCTGACAAAAAATACTCACAAATGGGCTATGTAGGACTTTTCTATCAACACAATTGTTCTTTAATTCATAGTGACCCTACCTGTTACACCTAAATGGTTGAATGACTTGGTAAAAAAAGATCGCTTCAACTTTCTTGATGCATGCAAATGACTGATTCTGAAAATGCAACAAGTAGCAGGCACCCAGTACTATCGAGCAGGTACATCGTTGATCTTCCTTTCCATTCACTACATGTATCGGTGTCGTTATTTGCACAAACGCCCAGCTAAAAAGGAAGCACGCTGAAGACCTGCTGGAGGTCACATTCTGAATACGAGGCCTAGGTAGGCCTGGCTCCACTAATAGGCCTTGCTGTCTCTCGGCTTCGAAAGACGACATTTCCACTTCTTCAACAGTGACACAAAGGAAGAAGGCGAAAGCGCATATCAGATTTACGCCTCAACTCTAATGTGGTTTTCAGCCGCATTCGTAAAACTTGTACAACATGAAAAATATGAATGATCAGCTTTGCAAGGCGTGGAAGACACCGCTCACCAAGTGACAGAGGGCGTGGGGTAGCCGTAGGCGAGGCAGCGGAGGTTCAAGGGGCCGCCGAGGGAGACGTAGACGTCGCTGTCGGCCTCGACGATGGCGGCGGGGATGTTGGTGGGACTGTCGACGGCCAGGCTGATGGTGGACTCAACTGGGCTCCCGCGGCCATTGTCGGCCAGGCACGTGTACACGCCCTCATCAGATGGGGCGACGTTGACGATCTGGAACGACGAGAGGCCCTGATGATGAGTTCCTCCCAAATGAATGCCTCTATCAACGAAGAATAGGAATTAATCAACTAAACAGGGTCGTCGTACACATCCATTGAGACCATCGCTCGAGGCTTGGACAAAAGGCTCTGAGACACCCTGTTCCAGCACAGCCAAGCGTCACCTCCACTGCAACAGCTGCAGAGAGACAGTATACGTGAAGGTCGCGCAGGGACAGCGCGAAAAATTGTGCCGTCTGCCACAGTAACTGAACACATCTTTTAGCATCATCCCCAGTACAATTGGCGTAGTTTATGGCGAACTAAGCCAAGAACACTGTAAGTACGATGTCGGGATTTCAAGCATAACATGACCTTCGGAGGGCAAGCCTTGGTGGGAAAACTGTTGGATTACTGACACCTTTTTTATGTGCATCCCCTGAGACAGCTCAAGGTGGTGGCTCTCATGGGGCTTCACCAGTTGCAACAGTCAACAACTACAACAACATCGTGGTTAGGCTTTGAGCCATCCAAGTCTTCACTCTGTGGACCGGGGACAAGTTGAAGTTACTCGTGATGCATGTTGGTCTGGTTGGTGCCGTTGGTCCTAATGGTTCTGTTGGTCAGGTCGAGCCACTTGGTCCGCTTAAGATGGTCTTGTTCACCGGACCGAGAGGACCAACTGACCAACATGCAACACAATGGTTTCAACTTGATGGGGTTGAGCCACTTGGCCGGGTTGACCATGACCCCTGGGTGTGCAGGTGGGTTGTCCAAGGTGATGCCTGAGATTCGGCTTTTTGATATAGCTCACTAGTGGCGAATGACAACGTCAAAGCTGTCTGGAGTGAAAAAGTCAATTCGAACAGATCGCAAGTCCGCGATTCGTGAGAGGACGCTACATTTTGGTGAGGACCACTTCTGAATCCGGCCTCAGCTATGGAATTGAGGGTTGAGTCACAAATCCACTTCCAACGGCTTCTGGTGCGGGTTACAAAGACATTGGGTCGACAATAGGCGCATTTGCTCTGCCCATTTTAGGGAGTCACCTCAAAAAAGCGCAGCCCCAATTGCCACCCCGGAGCTCATGACGCCATCACATCCACACGCACGTGAGAATGGCCTCATTTTTCTCAATTTAGGTTGCGCCAACAAATTTTTAGCTGCTCCCCCGACTCACACACTCAACTCCTCCTCTCCCACACAATACAAATGAAAAGCTGGCACCAGGACAAAGGCTCAAACTTTGAGTATTTGTGCAAGGAAGAAACAGTGCTATCAGTGGATGATGGAAAGGTAGCAGCAGCCTTTAAAGGCCCGTCTAATCTCAGACATCCGCCAATTTTTAGGCCCCAGAGGAGCAAAGAGTGTCACTTTCATGATTTTCCTCGTCACCTCTCTTGCTGAGCAATTGCGATCTTCTCAGCTGCTGTGAAATAAATCGGGGCAAAAAATTGGGAACGATCCAATATTCCTCCAATTGCCCAGTGCAATGAAGACAAAAGGAGTGTGTTATTTCTTTTTAGCCCGACTGTTCATTCCTATCAGCTCTTAACTGACGGGACGGTCTGTTAAAGGGAACTGCAAAATTTACCCCGTCTGACGTCATATATATCCCTCATGAGGTCTGCACTGTGCCGAGGACAAGGCTGGAAGTGCAAGCTGAGCAAAATATTAAGAGCCTCGACGTTCCAAAGAGTCTTTCCTTTTTTTAAAAAAAGGGCAGAATCACTGCTTCGTATATTTGTGCCTTTGCAGGGTTTTTCAACAATTTATCTTTTCTAGCCGGGCAGAGATTTATTATCATCTAAGGCTAAAGAGTGCCAAGTTCTGCTAAGACTATATGTCGCTAATATGAGTCATATAAACATACTGTGCTTGGTGTAATGAAGGGCAGTCTGTGAACAAAATTTCAGCAAATTTTGCCCCCCAAAACTGCGCCACACTCTAAGTGCTCAAGCTGAGCAGTCACAGTCTCGTCATAATGTACTTGATCCATGATTTCTGAGTGTCCAATGACTGATTTCAACCAAAAGACAAGCACAAAAAAGCATTTGAGTGCAGTCAATCTGTCTGTTGCGACAGACAGCACTGCATTGCAGAGAGCATGCACGCCAATGGTCAGGATTTTGTGTGGAAACCCGCCTGTTGATTTCAACTGAACTCTCTTCGGCATCAAAACATGTGTCCCAGCTTGATATAGGCTAGATTTCATCCTTGGGGAAAAAGTCAAATCTGGCCGGTCCCTGGAGCAACTGAAAACAAAGGACTTGAAGCCTCCAACAGTTGCTGCTGTACCTGAACCAAAACTTTTCGGCTTCTCAACATGTGTCGCCAAAAAACATCACGGGGAAAATCAGATTCGGGGCCGCCCTGAAGTACTGCCAGGGAAGTAAGAGTCGGTTTTTTTTTTTCAGGGTAAAAATTTGTTTAGCAAAAGTGTTGTCATTTCAACTCATCATTGGGTAGAGCAGAGTAAGGTATTCCTACTTCCAGAAGTCACAGCTGTCTAGCTTCTGACTAGTTCATATAAGGAGGTCCTTGGTCTCCTTGCCAAGGAGCAGGGTCAAATGGTATGATGTTGACATGAGGCATGAACAGTTGACACGTTCTACCAGCTCCGTTTGCTCTGGGAGCAGTCACTTGCCAACCTAAGTTGGTGGGGCGGCATGCGAAACCTAAGGCCTTTTTTTTCCCTCGCAAACTGTAGTCCAAGACTAGAAACAGCTGCTTCAGGCACAAGGAGACGTTCTGCGAAAAGTGTGGTCAGAGTCAACCTGGCTGGCTGGTTGTAGCCTTGCTCGCCTTGAACCTGTTGGCAAATGAGGTCACATCGCACGTCAAAGGTCATTGTGGGCCGAAATTGAGGTCATGACAAATATGCTTATTATGACAATTATTAGGAGTAAATGCGTTCGTTACTTGCTTTGTACTCCTACTTTCTAACTTTTTACCGCAATTGCCGTCACTATCGCGTGTATGGTCACTGCCACCATGGTGGTAAATTTTCTCTGTTATGCAATCCTACCACCTTACATGTATTACAATAAAAATATACCACCAAGAACTGGTAGGTCTTTGTCTGCTTGTAATGTCGTTCTGATCAGATAGGGCAGTAAAGTTCCACGGTGAACACCCTCGAAATGATCGACTTTTACACCTAAGATACATGAGAATTCTCAAATATATTTACATACGGACTGCTGTTGCTATGCTCCGGGTGAGACTAAACAAAAACATGGGTAGTTGTTCTGAGCATCCTTGACACAAATCTTTCGGTGCATCAAAGCCCTAGGTCTGAGGTGCCCCCTGTCAAGCACCCTGCTGTCGTCGTAGTGCTGGGAAGAGTCAGCTGCCATGTCAAGGAGGTCCCTGCCAGTTCTTGGGGACTTTTTTTCGTGTTCAGTCGTTTGCCCGCAATATCTTTCCCGCAATGCAGTTTGACCCGAAGGAGGTCAGCCCGGAGTGTTGTTGGTATGCAAGGATGTTGCCCAACGTGCAGATTGAATGCAAGAAAGCTAATATGCAATCTGTCTCTCCAGAGGAACAATTTACTTCCACACAGACATTTGGCAACAATGAATTCAATCGTGATAACATTATTCTACTCCCAACTCTGCATGGTAGTGGTTTGATGTTTTGTGGTTGAAGAAGAGCTTGGCTTCGCCTTCACCTTGGAACACTAGCCAAACCAGCTTCTCTCCAGAGACTTGCTCCATATGAGGATGGAACGAACCTAAACAGTCTGATCCCTGCCTCAATCTCCTTAGTCCCCCATGCCTTCATCCCAGCATGGGGCCCGTCTCTTGCGGGCACTCTGGGCCAACACACTTGTGGGCAAATGACTGCAGGCAAACGATAAGAATATATTGATTACAGTCATCAAAACCTGGATGACTACAACCGGAAATTACAGCATTAACCACCTGTACATCTTCCAATTAGTGAACATTTCTGTAAAGTTGACTTTGCGACAGCCCAAAGTGGCCACTCTGTACCCACACCAGAACACGCAAGCACATATGCAAGAACTACACGCAGACATGCAATGTCAGGACCTGCATGAGGGCTTCCCCCACCTGCATCACGGTCTGCACCGGCGCAAAGGTGCTTGACCACCACCCCATGCTGGTAGGTCCTTACCAACTGAGGGATGGCCGAATCATGCCTGACTAACTTCTTCTACTATTCCAAGTACATGCATGCGGCGAGTGTACTTCAACTTCAACGACTTAGTACTTCACAGCTGCCATCATCAATCCTTATTCTATGTTTCTCAATTTGAATTTCTGCCGCTGACTGACGACACTGGATAATACGACGAATGCATCCACTCTACAGTAGAAGCCGGATCGCGGATTTGATGTTTTTGGCTCTGGTGCCATCGTCGCACTCGCAGTGCCAGTATTTCCTCACACTATGCAGTACAAGCTGCTTAGAGTGCCAGTGCAAAGGGTGGCCCTAGAACCAGCTTCTACTGTTTTGGGAACGAAGTTACAGCAAAATGTCGGAGAGAAAATGACAAATGTCCGGAACACCTCCCCCCCCCCGGGTGTGTGTCTAGAATGTAGATGGCAGAGGAAGTGTCATCGCTGGATCACTAAAGAAATTGGATCCTGGTCGTGATCTCTGTCAGACTGCGGTTGAGTCTTCGCTGGCATCGATGTTGCGAAATTCAGAATGTCTGCTGAAAACCCTCAGGGGTCCGGGAAACGAAGGAGTGGATTAAAGGGAATCAAAACTTTCTTCGGTACAAAAACGACAGAGGGTTTCATGATGCTGGGGGTGAATCATTCCGTCTCCCGTCTCCTTGTGCAACTTCTTCTACGGCTTCTGCACCACTTTCATCTCGTCACCCGGCTTCTTTGCTCAGAGACATAAGAGGCTCACGCGACGCACGAGTGCCAATTCAGAATGTGCAAAATGAGGTGCGCTGGTTGGACTCGTGCGCAGTGAGAGCCAGAAAGAAGGGGGCAGCTGGGCAGACAACAGAGGACGCGTTCAGACACCTCTTAAACGTTGAGGACTTACACCCGACGTCTCTTCCGACGGCCTCAACGGGCTCCGGGCTGACACTTAGAAAGCTGAGATGGATGAAATTGCTCAAATTCTATCTCATGCAATGTCCATCCAAGACGGAGCTTTCAATGATCTCCTTCAGCTTAGTGTCAACTGAGTCCCTACGGACATCAGCCCTACGCAGTCCATGCATGCACCACCCTGGTTAAGTAAGAGCACGTTTATATCTTATGTGTACCTGCAGCGTTCCTCCGTCGATGATCCTGAACTTGCCCAAGTTGGTTTCGATGTCCCTGCGCCCCTTGCGCCAGTACACGTCCGGCGTGGGGTGGCCACTCACGCGCACGGCCAGGGTTGCCACGCTCCCCTCGTTGGCCACCACGGTCGGTTGCTGAATCTGTGTTTGGGGATAAATATGGCTCATCAGCCTGGCTACCTTCGTCGTCTCGTTTGAAGCGCGACGCAGACCCCGAAGGGGCTGCCTGACGTGATATCGAAGTCTTTTCCCGGTCTTTGATTCGGAATGGTCTTTGGTCTTCCTCCTTTCATGTCTACGCAGCGTTTCGCTCGCAGTCGCTGAACTGTTTGCACGTACATTGCGTTTGTGTGGGTGTGTGTGTGTGTGTGTGTGTCGGTGTGTGCGGGTGTTTCTCCAGGAACTTGGCCCTCCTTTCTTTCGCATTACGCTTCTCTCACATCCTTCTCTAACCCTTTTTGCGGCTCTCCAAAGGCAATTCATGATCGCACTAATCTGCTCAGTCCCCACACACGTCGATGAAGAAATTGGCACGCTGATGCCAAACACATCAAACGTCGTACCTGAACACAGAAAAAGTTGAAGTAGATCTTGAGGGAAGTCCCTAAAGGTCGTGAGGAGCAGGTACAGGGTGGTGGACAAGGTCGAAGCTCAACTTTTTTTGCTCCTCCCACGACTGCCTCTCTGAGCCGCTTTCAGCTTTGCCCACCCTGTACGTGCACCGTGCGACCTTCACGGATCTCTCTCGAGATCTACGGCCCGGGAATCAGATAGAATAAGTGGAACCTCGATTCGGGGTGCATTCGGGTCTGCTATCGGCCGCGTCTGCTGAGGCGGCGGCGGCCGCGTCTGCCTGGGCGGCGGCGGCCGCGTCTGCCTGGGCGGCGGCGGCCGCGTCTGCCTGGGCGGCGGCGGCCGCGTCTGCCACTGCTGATCACGCTCGTAGTAGCCTCCGCCATAGCCGTTCTCGTCGTAGTCCGCTATGGTCTCCGCCCCCGGGTCCGCAACTACGTCCACGCAGGACTTGCCGCAGCCATTGTAGCAGCATTTCTGGAGAGGAAGCACCATTTTTTTCCTTCTTTCTTGTCAGTGTGACCCCTTTTCATGTCCCTCGCTTCCCCACCTGGTCACCGTCGCACTCGCTGTCCTTGGCACAGTACTCGGTGCAGCTCCTGTCCGGGTTGCGACTCAGCTTGGGACAGACTCCGGGTTTCTCATCTCCTCGACAAACAGGGCTAAAAAGGAAAGCCATCATGTCCTCACACCTAAGGAAAGCTTTGCTAAACAAAAAAAGCTTTACAAAAACTTCGTCTCTCCTGTGGACGTCTGTTTGAGTTCCACGTTGCATTTGGTACCCTCCTGGGGGCAGACGAAGCCCTGGCAGGGCTCGATGCAGTGGCACTCCATGCAGGCGGTCCGGTCGTCCAGGTACTGCGAGACGCCGTACTGGCAGCGCGTCCGGGCGTCTTGGCAGCGGGCCTCGGATTCCTGAAGCAGTGCCAATAGAACGGGTTTCTCGCTTCGAAGAGGTTCGTGTACAGCAGCACAGGGGCCACGTGCATCAGCCCGGAGCACGCACGCACCAGAGCTACAACGGCACGGCCGCATTTATCAAGGCCTTTTGAAGCCGCGCACTGTCTCGAAATTAGACGCCATTCCTGCCTACGCTTCAGCCTCAAAGGTCATAGGGTTCGTCAAAGCCAAAAAAGGGTCCCACCCGAAGGCCTTATTGCGAAACTTGCCCCTGTCCTGCCTCGGCCTGGCCGGTGCATACAAGAGCATGGAAAATGGTGAATTGGACGTGAAATGGGGTCACACACCACACCTTATTCAGCGTGAAACGTTACCTCGCAGGCTGCAGAGAGTTGGTCTCTTGTCTGGTCCTTCTCGAACTCCTTCCTGGCCTGCTCGCAGTAGTCCATGCAAATCTGAAACCCTTTGAATCGATTCCTGTGAAGCAGAAATTTCCTCAGGTTACTTGGGCAGTCGCGTATGGGCCTTAATGGCAAATACAGTCGAGTCTGGCGACGACGGCGACCCTGACGCGTTCTCGTCTTCTGTGCAAAAAGCATCGATTGTGGTAGTTGCAAAATCCCTTCGATTAAAAATTTTTTAGTTCCGTTTAAGAAGTCAAATCTCTCCACTTAGCAAGGAAAAAAGCAACCAAAGAGGAAAGGCTGAAAATGTCACGGAGAAGTTCTAGAAATGCCTGAAGTCATGAGAAGTGCAGGAAAAAGTCTCCCAAAATGCACGATTGTGGTGTCAGAAGAAGCTCCATCACTTCCAAAAATGATGGCGAACAGCGATTTGAAGCAGTTGACTGAGAAAAAAATTATTGGAATGAATTAAAAGTCATAATAAATTCTGTTCATTTTCTAACGTCAAAATATCGCAGAATCTACTCCACATAGTAAGTCTCACCATTGTCAGCCCTATATTGTGAGAGTCGCTTAAGTGAGTGATGTAGAACAAGTACAACATTTTTAAAGAGAGGCAGACCTCATCAGTGTTCACGCCCCCCCCCCCCCGAAAAAAAATGCAACAATGACTTTCAACTTTGGTAGGCCATAACTGGCTTGATTTTAGTGTACCTATCAAAATTTCTATGCTAATTTTTTTTATGTAATCTTTCAAATATAGTAACTTTTGACCCACTCCGTGACCTGATGTACAGCAGTCTCCGGTTCTATTCGTCATGGTTGCAGTCATAATCAGGTCAGTCATCAGTTTTGCCAGTCAAAACTTTTCACTTCATAAATGGGGGCATTTTTGTTAGTTAAAGTCATCAATCTCCGCTTACAGTCACCAAATCACCTGGGAAACATAACCCTCAAAAATTTTGACATGACATGTGAAGACAGTAATTTGTTGGAAACTCTATGAATGAAGATGTCATATCGCTTACGTCCTGATTCTTTAACTACCAGAGGAATCCAGTCCAAAATTAATGATTTTTATACTGAAGGTGTGTTATTAAAGTAATGAAAACCACTTGTTTTTTCCGGTTGTAAGAATGAATCGGTGATCGTCATCAAACCTTGGTCCCCGAGGTGATGACTCCAACCGGAGACTGTACAAATCATCATTATTCAAAAAGTTATGTGCAACACTTTAACATTCTGAACTTGCTCCAGAGGGTCCTCTGGGCCTCTGGGAGAAGCCAGTTTTCAACTTTGAGCGGTCCAGAATTCAACTACTGCATAGTAGGATGGAATTGAAGATAGGAAAATGTCCGCTGAAAGTTGCGATAGCGTCATGAAAGTTAAATGCCATCATCCCTCAAGCTGCTAAAGAAGCCAAGGATAAATGGCTTCTGGTAGTCTTTTCTTTTAATCCCCACTTTGGCACCATCTTCACAAGTTGTGCGGTGGCAGCAAGTCATGTCACTGCATTCATTTACATACATTTGGCATAATATGTTTATACTCCGTGCCATTTATTCTTGCTTTTTGACTTTGGACTCTGGGTCGTGACAAGTGGAAAAAGTCTAATCCTGTCTGCACTTTCCGGAGGCCTCTAACAGCAATGACTGATCAACAGTTACTTGCAAGTTTCATTTCTAATAGCAATCAACGCTCTGGCTTTTAATGCGTCACAGTTGCTAACACTAAGTGCGCTGTACTTGTCAGAAAACGAGGCTGACTTTGACAGGGTGAGTCTAGAGCATTTGGACGCGCACATGGAAAAAAGCGGCTTCAAACGTTGAATGCGTCAGCAGCGCATCGGTCAGCTGATAAAGCCTCATGTGATGTCCACGGTTCTGGTCTTAGAACTCTATGGGGGTGGAAAGGTTGTCTCCTTCCATGGATGCGCCAACCAACACAAAATAGAAAATTTGTGCTGTCCAGTCATGTGTCTTTTACCATGGATTCTCAATATAACCAATAGGAAAAGTCACTTAGTTCAATACTTGAGTCACCAAATCAATGGATCCGTCACCAAAGACAAAAATACTTAACCGATAAAGAAAAGGGTTTGTTACAGGTATTGTACATCATTAGGGGTGGGTAAACTAGTTCCAAACTTCCAACACTTTGTACGTCAACAACATTAACACAATCTGAGTAAGCATAGGCTGCAAAATTTTCAACTTTACAGCAGCATCCCTCTGACATATTTTTGGGAGTCGATCATACGCCTGCAAAAGGCTCTTCTCTGCTGAGAGTGAAAGACTCTGTTGCTTTGGAGCCGGGATCATGAGTTTCTTGAGAACGATAACAAAAGAAGCATAAGCAAATCTGAATTTGCACTCCCTCTTCACCCATTTTCGGCCTGACAGGAGAAAATATTGATTCACATGGGCAAAAGAGTTGGCAAGTTGATTCATACATGTAGGAGCAGGAATTTTGCTACATAAAAGGATTGCTTGATTTGTGGATTCTGCTTTTGATTCGCATATAACCGTTTGATTCATATAGGCGTGTTCCACTGTAATTTTCCTTGAGGAAATCAGTCATCATCAACCAGAGCTGCTCAGACCAGACGGGGCTGGCTGGTGCCTGAATCTCACAAAGTTTTATGGTGATAGCAGCCCCAACAACATGGTCGCAGAGGCCAACTTGCGGGAAGCCCGTGCAAATGGAGGCAACAAACTCAGCCTCAATGAATAGGACAACCCGGGCGGGTGGGATGGGGAGGGGCAGCTGCCACCCCTCACGCTCTTCAAAGGTATCAATCAGGCCGATAAGGAGACTTTGATTCTAGCAATGCTAATGTCACTTTGACCTTCCGTTAGGCTCGTGCAAGAAATATAGAAATTTCTTCAGAATTCACAGAACAGAGTACATACGATATTTTCTTTATCATTGGTGAGTGCAAGTTGGAGTGTAAAACTGGAGTGTCTCATTCATATCTGCCACCTCTAGTCACGTGATGTGAGCTTTACAAAAGGAGGCAAAGCAATTGAGTACTGAGATGGAGTAATTAGTGAGATGATGAGTGAGTACATAGAAGTTTCACTCCAGGAAATTCTCTTAGAGACATTACCAAAGAAGAGTGCTGCACAATATCAAAAAGCATGGCAGATGTTCAAGTCCGAAATGGCCATCCCTGATGATGTGACCCCAACTGAAGCACAGTACCTTCGGTATTTTTTTGAAGATCAGGCGAGAAAAGAGCTACAAGGGATCAACAATGTTGACAATTTATTCCATGCTTAATGGTACTCATCAAAGGTTGTACAGTAAGCTCATGCTTAAATAACACACAGTAAATCATACCCCAATTTTTAATCAGGGGAGGGTCTCAAATACTGGCCATGAATCAATAAGTGTGTCCACTCACGCCACTCAGGAGAAGTCACCAAGAAGGCCTCAGTGTTTGAATATGAAGATCTTGTGAAATTTGTTACTGATGGATCCCTTGCAGCAAAGTACTGGCAGGTGTGCAAAGTTGTTGTGGTGTTTGCATCCTTCGGAGGACACTGTAACTGTGAACTGAGGCATCTGAGTTGAGATAGCATTAAGGTCTGTGATGATGGGATCGAGGTGGAATTTCCCAGGGTGAAGCAAAGACAAGAGATTAAGGAATTGCTAATGACATAAAACTTGCTGCCCAGATTTTGCATTTGATTTTTTTAGCTCTCCGAGTACCTGAAACCAAAACTTGGTGGTGGGGATCACAGCAGCAATGGTGTCTGCTGGGCAACACTTGTAACAAACTACTTGGGAGAGCTTGATGTGGACCACGAGGGGTTGGCAAGGTCCTTTTCTTCACTGGGAGAAAGTTGAGGGACACAAAATATCTCCCTATGCCTATCAGAAAGAATACTCTTGTGGAAATTGGGAAGGAGGTTGCTTGGGTCCTTGCTAAGGAAAATCCAGAGTCCTTTACAGGACATTGCTGGCATAGATCCTCGGCCACACCAGCAGCTCACAATGGCGCATCAACTGTTCAGTTGAAGACACATTATGACTGGGCTCAAGACTCCATGGTCAAGGAATATGTTGATCACAATAGGGCATCAACATGGCAGATGGCACACTTTCTCCAAACTACAACTGACACAGAGATACCAAAAAATGCTCCCACTACATCCACTGACAAGACCAATAATTATCTGGAATCAGACCGTGTGAGGATCACCATATCACGGTGATCAGAAGTGACTATAGAAACTAAAGATAACTGTGGTAAGGCAATGCCTTGGAGCTTCAAAGGATTAACTTTTAAAGATTGCCATGTAAACTTCTCATTTAACTATTGCAAGGAGTGATACTGTGTATTTCTAATGAATGAAATTTTTTATATCCCAAGGGATTAAAAAGTTTTTTTCCCTTGCACTGGTCTCATAGTACACCGAACAGGTTACTTCTACGCTCCCGCTCGCACTCACCAGCGGTAAAGAAAATTATTTTCCTCAGCAGTGACACACTTTCTTGGAGATGAAAGAATTGCCTAGGGGACCTACGACAACACAAGGCCAAGGACGCGTCAAGGGACAGGACTCAACACGAGGAAGATTAAGCTCACGTGCAGCAGCGCAACTTGTAACTTGAGGCCAGGTATCTTCTTTCAACAGCCAGTCAGCTGTAGCGGAGTCGCGAGCCGCGCAACGCAGCTCTGTGCAAAGCAGTGGAAATATGGCCGATTTCAGTCTCAAACCGGGAAATACAGAAGCTGATATCGGCAAAAATGAAGTTTTTGGAGGGAACATGACGTGGTTTCATATTTTGGGGCTCGCAGTAAATGAGACACAATAGTCGAGAAAAAAACTGACGTCAAGACTTTTTATCCCCTAAAATCTTGTTTTCTCGAAACTCACGGAGCCGAAGCAAATGAACAAAACAAACCAATTTTCGCGACTTTCATGCCCGACTACGTTCATCGACAGCGGAAACTTGAGTATGGCTGCCCCCGCCAAAGACGACGACGACGGCGAACGCGGCCTCGACGGTGGAGACGCCGAAGTCGAGCTACAGAGGTCGGCCTCGGTTGCCTCTCAGTAGCAAGACATCCTCGATAAAAGGACGGCTTTTCTACGTGACGGACCGTAACATTGCATGGAGATCCCCCTGTGCTGAACTGAGCAGCGGAGGACAACCTCCTGCTTGCATTGTTTATGCTTCGGGAAGTGCTGTCTATATTCTGACGTGCTCAATCTCACCATGGGGGATTCGATTATAGTGGAACACGCATATGCGAACCAATTGGGAACACAGCTGCTTCATTCACGCAGGCAGATTTGCATGGCCATTTTGGGCACAAACACACGCATCTCAGTTTGAAAAAAAGTCACATTAACAGTTTCAAAGCCCGTTCCAAACCTAAAGGAGACTTTACATTGTTGGTTTTTTTAACAGCAGACTGTGGCACCCTGTATCATGACACTCAGCAACATTGTTGCAGATGTTGTGCAGTGTGAAATTGACCAAGCCAATCTGCAAAGTTTCTTGAAAAATGCCACAAGACAATCGCAATTGAATCTCATTTACGCTCTCCCTTTCCAGAAATTTTAATTGCAATAGGATAAAATAATAACTCGAGTTCCTATGAGCTGGAAAGTTGAGTCATGCAGGCATAGGAGTTTTTCCTCACGAAAACGAACACTAGTGAGATCAGATCAGGACAACGTTGAATGCTCCTGCAGTCGAAATCTGACCTGACCTTCTTAGCTACCTAAGACTGTACTTAACTGTCAATTCACACGGGATCAGGCTCGAGACCAAGCTAGGGATAAAACATGAAGACCTTAAAACTAGCCAATTGAGATGTGTAAGACCATGAGACCATTAAGGATTGTTGTTCTTAGCATAATTCTGAACTTGAAGATCAGGGTTTAGGATACACATGGTCAGGACACAGACGATTAGTGACCACCTGCGGGATCGAGTCCAGATGAAAGTAAAGCTTTACTATGATGCTGAATAGACCATTCCACTGCCTTGCTGCCAGGACTGTCCACATGGTTCTCATCTGGGGGTTGGTCGAAAACTGGTCTCATTGTCAGGCCAGCTAGTTTGTCTTGCTCGTCTACATGTCTCGTCCACTCCACAACTGAAAGCTCCACATGAGGAAGCTTGCCTATATGTTCATTCAGAATGTATCGTCGGCCTCAAAGTCAATGGTGATGGAAAATTGATGCAATGGGGCAGTGATCACCATTGCGTCTCTCAAGCAACTGCTAGATTGTTAAGTACTCGACTCAGTACCCAGGTGATCACTTCTCGTTTTACGCAAGCTTTTCCAGATAGAAACGAAGCAAAAGGGTCATAGAGAATGATGCAGTACAGTACACCATACAAGAAAAGAGATGCACTGTACTACATGTACAGTTTCATTCTCACAGAGTTTTATGCCATAACATTGTTGTTTAATTGGGACGCTCTTATTTTTTATTCACCCACCTGTTCATTCACTCATACTTACTCCACTGCATAAGGAGAGGATAATGTGAGTTGCCCTCAGAGAATTGAAAGGATTACTCTCCAGTGTAACTTTTAAATCTCCTATCTTTTCAAGGGTATGATAGGACAAACCCGTGCATGAAAACTGCAACTGCAAGCTGGAGTCGACCCCCAACGGCATCAACAGCGGCATGCAGTACCTCAATGGGGGTTTCATCCCAGGAATTGATTACGCCTTTAGGTCATGTTTTGGTAGGCCTTCTTACAGGTCTTTTTTACGAGAATTGACCGCACAGAGAATTGAGAGGATTAATGTCGGTAGAGGAGGCCAGCCAGAAGTCCTCGGAGAGGAACCGTGGATTGTTCTCTTGGAGCCAAGGTTGATTACTTATCCGCTCAACTGGGTCCACCACCCTGGGTAAAAGTGTGGTCCTCCTTTTTGAAGGATCAGGCTTGAGTCCAGAATGGTCCTCACAGACACCTTGCCGTTAACCTTCACCCCCCTCCCTGTTCACTGATACCGTTCCCCAAACCTGCTGGATGACCTCGTTTGGTCCTTGGATGACCACTCCGAGGTCGGTCATCACTGCTACCGAACTCCTTTGGAGCGTGTCAGTCTCGAAGGTCTCACTCATTCTGAAGGGTTCTGTGGCATTCATGATGTCGGCATTGCTCTTGTTTTGATAGCGGAGGCAGATGATCAGATTCCAGAGCACCTTGTGCCATTCTATGTTTGCTTTGGCAGGAAAAACAGTTAGACATAGGCATTGCTATGATGCTACTGACCTCACTTAAAGTTTAATTAATCCTGAGTAACTGCGTTTAAGATTTAAGTTGTGAAGGTTCCTGGCAGCCAACTTTTTGTCATCACAGCAGAGCAGACTCTGGTTTTGTTCCTCCTTGGTGTTCTCCCTCACGTGCAATCTTTCTTGTTGCTTTTGTCCAGCAACTTTGGGCGAAGTGGAACTTCACGCCCCCTATAACTGCTGCAAAAAAAATGAGCTGAATGCCTAGGCTCTTACCATGGGAAACCTGGAGTTACTACGGGGGATTCTTCAATGATTTTGTCACGGATTGCTCACACCATGGCAATTCAACTCCATAGATTTTACTGAATGTTATAATACACTGATTTGAGAAATCTAACAGAGTATTACTTAAGAATCCCCTCCCTTGTTATTATGAGGATGATCTTGAAGAGCAAATGAATCAAGTTTAAAGTGAGGAAAAAATCGCCGTTCGGGCATTGTCCTCACCTGCTCTGCAACGTTGGTCGCCTAAAATATGACACATATTATCTCCCTCAAACTTTAAGTTATAAAGTCCAGCCCTCCTTATGAGAGCAGCTTCCTTAGTGGACGAACCCAACCCATACCCTTCGTGCAAAAGATGCCGCTGCTATCGGGGCTGAAGGATTCGCCATCCTATAGTTATGAGACCCAAAGACGGAGGGTGAACTTTTACGTCGCGTGTGCATCAAAGCAACCTGAGCTATTCAACGCCATTTGGGCAAACAAGTGGCAGATTTTTAAGGTTGTTTCCCTTTCACTAAGTATTTGAAGATCTCTCAGGAATTGGTAAACCCTTTAAGAGGGACCCTTTGAAATCGAGATCATGACAGTCTTGTCCTGTCAAACGATCTGGGGCATGAATAAAAGACAGTGCGAGTCTGTTTGTGAACTGGTTTTGTACGGGATTGCCTGGTCCATGTAGGACTGACTGGTTTACCCAGGATTGCTGGTTCATCCAGGATTGGCTGGTTCACCCAGGGGATGGACTTATTTATCCCAGAAATAACTAGTTCTCGGAATCCTTGCACAACTGAACAGACAATTGGTCGTCCCGTGCCTGCATGGTGTAACAGTGTGAAACAACATCGAGGTGGCGCAGTGCGACACACTGAGAGTGTTTCCTACTACACAGGTCCCGATGTTGTCCAGTTGCTGCTGCTGTACATTCCGGCAATTCCCTATGAGTCCCGGATCCATCGCCCACATGACCCCGTCCCTGTCTGCCCCTGACGGACGACCTCAGCTGGTCACACTGTGTTGAAGTGTTGTCAGAGAGCGACTTGGCGCACAAGACAAATTGCTGTCCTTGGTCTCTTCCATTCTTGTCTGTCTCAGCATTGTACAATACGAGAGGAGAGAAATGTGAGAATTAAAATTCTATTCCCTAAGAGCCTTTGAGAGACTTTCAAAAGGCAGAATAAATCTTCCCATTCATTATTGCCATAAGGACTGAATCAGGACAGGGGCTTTCACAAGGATTAGCTATCGTCCTCCCCCCCTTCCCCAGAGTCAGCATTTGCGCTCCCCCCTCCAGAGTCTCGCCCTCGATGGGCAGCTTTCCTCTTTTATCAAGTCCTCCATTGCAGACTGGATTGTTTCTACTCTCGCACTGGATCTCACCTTCATTCAAGCGCACCCGCAAAAATGCGAAATTGGGCCCAGATGAGACCCTCAGGGGAATTTGCATATTCTCTGGGAGAGAAAGATGTATGGGAATTATTGAGGATCCTTTTCCTCTTGTCAGTTGTTGCGGGGCACAACTATTTGGGCAGGGTTTTTCTCCGCCCGAAAAAACCCGGAATATCCCCGCGCGACAGAGAGAAAAACCGCATAAAGAAATGAGCGTTTGTGTAATGAAGTGCGAAGATTCGACGAGGCGGAAGGAAGAAAATAGAAGCTTTGGAAGTGAGGAAGTGGAAAATGCTGCCGTCGACCCAACGCCAGCACAGGGAGGTTTTGAGGAAAAGGGAGCCCTGGAAAGACTGGGCAGGCCAGCCACAGTCAAGCCGTGGTTGGCCCTCTCCATCCTGGGTCCTGTCTTGGTGATGGGTGGCAAGCATAAGTGGACAAACGTCCCCATTAGTCTCGTTGAGTCAATCGAAGTCAGTTACGAGTCAGACAGGATTGTTGTGACTCGAATCAAACTGCGCTAACACCTACAAATGCATATATAATGACTATAGCTTCATATAGTAAGGGAACAAGTCGGGCTTGTCTACACAGCAAAAATTTTAATAAGCAGAAGCGCCTCACTTATGAGGAATAAGTCTTCAGCTTACTCGATGAGGGTGCGTCAGGGACGACACTGATGCTACTACTGTACTGAGTTTATTGCAACATCTCGCTTAAGTTAGCATAAGCAAACATTCTTCAGCCTGACTGAACCAAACCTAACCTTGCTACACAACACTCGACATCCTCTATTGTCAACAACCTGGATATAGTCAACTTTCCTCTGCTGACAGAATTTTTACTGCATAAAAACCTCCTATACAGTCAAGCTCAACTTTAGCCACCACCTCCAATATAGTCAACTCTTTGTGTCAATTTAAGTAATTCTTTGGTCATTTCTTGGACCTTTGCGGAGGAAGATGAGGAGGACCTTCTGGGTCAGCAGCATTGGCCTCCTGGTGAAGAGCTGACGGTACTTGAGGCTATCAGGAGGTTCTGCCAGGAAATGGCCTCGTCAGACCCAGTTCATAGTGTTCTGCGGCACACCGAAGGAGAAATGCCTCGGACAGAATACAGCGATGTTGAGGCATGCCAAGAAAACTGTTCGTTCATTTTATTTAAATTGAAAGAAAGACAGCACTGACTTGTGGGTAATAAAAGAAGTATATTTATGGTAGAAAAGCACGTCTGCTCTCGAAAAGTGGACCTCAATTATAGTTAACACCTCCAACATAGTCAACTCTTTGCTGCTGTTTGGCACGTTGACTATATCTGAGGTCAACTGTACCTCAACCTGACTAAACCTTCAGTTGCAGCCACATCTCTGCAATCTCCGCAACTGTGAAGTTGCGGAGATTGCAGAGACGCTCACGCTACACCACCTCAACCTAACTTACAGCACAAATACCTTGAGGTAAGAAAACACGACACAATTTGTACCTACCTTAACCTAACGTAACCTAGCTGAACGAAACTTTGCCTAACTAATCCCGCCTTAAACTAACGTCGACTAAATGTATAGGATGATACAACCTTCAAAGTCAAAAAAGGTCTGGTGCGTCTTGCGCAGCCGTCGATATCTGACAGGTCCCCTGGCGGCATCATGAAGCTCATTTACTCGACTTTCAGGATAGAGCAATCTTTTTAACGATAAAAGATGATTTTATATGAAAGAGGCCAGCTCATGGTGCATCCATATGGTACCCATGGTCTGTGAGAAGCAATAGAAAGGATAAATGGATGAGAGAAAAACTCTGGGAACAACTAACGCGATAAAAAATAAGGCATGGAGAAAGATGGTGGCCCATTTCAAATAAAATCGTAAAGTTTGCGGGCGTTACAAAGTGTCGTGAATATATATCAAGTGGCTATTGGCCCAATTCTTTTTGGTAGGGAAAGTTGGATCGTTCTTTTGCCGAACCCAGCTCAAGGTAGCTGAATCCAGCTTAACCTAATTAAACCTGGCTCAACCTAACCGAAATGTCCCCCCCCCTCCGTCATCAGCTGACGATTCCTCCCACATAATATAGGAAGGTCCCAAATTCAAAAAGGATAAACACAAAGACAGGAAATTGGACGAAGAAACTTTGTCATGAGTGTGAGTCGAGTCAACCCGCGTTAGAAGATCCAGATTCCAACTTCTCGTGACAAGATCAACTTCAAAAACTGGTAGACGATCGTATTTGGGGTGACACGCAGGGTTGCCAGTTGACCGTTTTCGCGCCCAAATTGAGATGTCTCCCTGACTCCCACTTGGTGTGCGGCCAAGATTGCTTCTCAGCAATTTGGGCGCTGCCGGCCATCTGGCAACTCTGGTGACGTAATCAGTCCCGTTGACACCTCCCATGTTGACATAGAAAGCGTCCTTCGCTCGCCTCAAGAAGTGTGGAAATAGTTTTGAGAACTCCCACCTGTTGCCTCCGCACCCTTTGAAGACGAAAGGCAGGCATTTGCCCTGATCCACGGAGAAGTGATAGCGCACCAGCTCCTCGTCGCACAGGCCGGGATCGGCGGGGCTCTCGCAAATCGTCTTCCAGGAGAAGGCGGTGTTGTTGCCCCTGGAACAGTCGACCACATTTTGATTGGCTTTTTTCTTGTGTTGCTGTAGAAGCAAAGTTACTTTTTTCCCCTATAATCTCTTCCCCGGGCTTTCTTATTGTCTGTTCTTACCTGCAGCAAGCTACAATCCTCGCCCTGGGGAAAAGAGGCCAATTTGACAGAAAACAGCCTTGCCTCTAACATTTCATTGGGGGGGATCACCTGCTGTGGCAGTAGCAGCAGGAACAACAACAAATGCAAAAACAGCAGGAACATCGACAGCTTCTTCTGACCTTAGAGAGATCCCTTCCTCGTCTTTGATGATGCAGACGGCCTCGCACTCCTGCTGTGAGCTGAACCTGTTGCCGTTGCCCTCGCAGCCGCCGAAGGTGAACTCCTTGCACTCGTGTGCGTCTTCGTCGTAAGTCCATTTTTTGAACCGGCCGATGCACGGGCCACGGTCGGCAGTCACGTGGCACACGTCCTGGGGGAGACGACGAGGATGTACGCAGTGTATTCTAGGCTAGGGCAATGTTAGAAATCTCTTCGTGCGTGCTACATTTGGTGCTCGTCTCCATCGAAATCCATTCCAGTCAAAATGAATGGAGAAATAATCAGTTTAGTGTCCCCTCCGGGCCTGCCAAAGGGCCTGCAAGAGGCCTGTTCTGTGGCACCACAGGCCTGGAGGGCACAGAAACCATCATAAGAGGGAAGAGTCAAACTTCTCCTTTTCTAAACATTATTTCATATCTTCGCCATTTGGAAGTAGGCAACAAACCGAGTGAGCACTTCATCAAATTCATATACAGTAGTCCCCGCTTATAGGCATACCGGATATAAGCACATTTTGCTTATAAGCACACATTTACGATTTCCCAAACCAAATCAATTTGTCCGGTAGTAAATTTCCCCGCTTATAAGTACAGGCTTTCAGACAACACTCTTCTTTTCTTTCTGCTTAGTAGCACATTCCTTCCTTTCTTCCCCGCTTATTAGCACAGGATGTACTGGAATGATTTACGGCGGCCCTACGCTTTCTGCATCATTCAGTTATTGCTTTTGTTTTTGTGGTCTGCCCCCTGCAAAAAGTGCCGGTGTGTGTGCTTCAAAAGGAGATTGCAAGGACTAAAGCTAAATTTCGTGCACCATGGAAAGGAAAGCTTGTTCTAGCAAGGAAAAGCTTGAAATTTTGAAGAAGTTTGATGCACTCCCTCCAGGGCTGTCACAAGGGCAGGCAGCAGAAAAGCTAGGAGTAAACCGGACCTCCTGGAACAAGCTTTTGAAAGAAAGAGGCACACTTGAAACTCTGGATGTGACGACAAGGAAGAGAAAGAGATCTGGAAAGGCCCCAGAAATTGAGGCTGCTCTGTTCAAGTGGATTAGTGAGGTGTGCAGCAGGAAGAACCCTCTTTCTGGGCCTTTGCTGAAAGAGAAGACTGAAGACTTGCCACACAAGCTTGGAGTTGAAGATTTTAAGGCAAATGAGGGCTGGTTCTACTGATTTAAGAAGTGCTATGGTATCCGTTACAAGAAGTTACATGGGGAAGCAGCTGCAGCCAACCTGGAGTCACGAGAGGGTTTTCTAGAGCAGTGGGAAGAGATCAGGGAAAACTACAATGACGAGGAAATCTGGAATGCTAATGAGTCAGGACTTTTCTTCAGGGCCTTGCCTGACTCCACACATGTACTCCCAGGGGAGAAAGCTAGTGGAGGAAAGAGATCTAAAGAAAGAATCAGTTCTCTTTTGCTGTTCTTTGACAGGCGAGAAAAGAGAGCCCTTTGTCATTGGAAAAAGTCATCATCCACATTTCAGAGGGATAAAAAATCTTCCTACTCGGCACCAAGGTGTCCGTTCAGCTTGGATGACTGCCAGTCTTTTTGAAGAGTGGCTGAAAGGATGGGATCAAGAACTGAGAAAAGGAAAAAAGGCTCTCTTGACCATTGACAACTGCCCTGCTCATCCACTAGTAGAGTCAATGGGCTTGTCTAACCTTAAAGTGGTCTTTCTTCCACCAAACATGACAGCAGTTCTGCAACCACTAGATCAAGGCATCATTCACACATTCAAGGCTCGTTACAGAAAGGAAATCTGCCAACGGATTCTTACAGAGCTGGATGGAGAAGCCTCTACAAGTGCTACTGACCTTTCAAAGAAGATTACCCTTCTTGATTCTCTTGCTCTGTTGTCTCAGGCTTGGAAAGAAGTGAGTACGACCTCAATTCGCAACTGTTGGAGAAAAGGGGGCCCATGTCAAACAGAAACAGAAAAGGAGGATTCTGTGCTGCCACCTCAAGGCTTCACAATGGAGAGTTTTGATGAATGGTGCGTGTAGCGTGTTTGCCACGCGTATAGAGTTGAGGCTGAGGCAGTGTCTAATTCTAGACTGGATGGTTTGTATTTGGCATCAGGAGTTTATATACATGTGGTCTAGGAAGTCTGGCAACATGAGGAAGCAG
>JAAUXU010020748.1_pt1 | contig 36482 bp, 41 predicted proteins | sample 7278151 | NCBI WGS metagenome assembly JAAUXU01 (sample SAMN14350113, study PRJNA611818) | marine sediment metagenome | isolation source: surface marine sediment (1.8m) | place: French Polynesia: Moorea | collected 2018-08 | reverse complement strand
GTCCACGGCCACCTCCGCCACCATGGGTGACTCCGCTCCGTGTCCACGGCCACCTCCGCCACCATGGGTGACTCCGCTCCGTGTCCACGGCCACCTCCGCCACCATGGGTGACTCCGCTCCGTGTCCACGGCCACCTCCGCCACCATGGTGTGCTGGTGGCCATGCTACTCCCTCCCTCCCTCCACAGACACTTTGACTAAAGCACGAATTACTTACTTACAAAATTGCGCTAATCCCATGCCTCGTAATCCGAAGCCGCATATGGATAATTCTTTTGCAGTCACATTTTACCTGAGAATTATGTGTGCATCTGCCGCAAAAGAGGGAAAAAAACCCCAGGTTCGGTTGGGAACATCCATCTTTTCCCTCAAAGAGGAGAGGCTTTAAATGAATAAATGGCAGAAATGACGGGAAAAAGGAAAAAAACCATAGTAATGCCTTCCCTGCCTGTGTTGTGTGCGCCGCCATCAGATTGGGTGACAACAATAATGGAAAGACAGAGTAAAAAAGTTTTTCGCATTATTCCTCTCGCATCTGCTTCTGCCTCTGTGAGTCCACAGTAAGGACCGCTCGGGTTCGGTCGCCTGCCCGGACTCGCAGCAGTCGGGTTTCGCTCCCCTCACGCTCGTCGGAGCTGCCGGAGAGAAATAAATTTGGCGTGAGACACAATACAGGAACGTAGAGTAGAGTAGTACAAAACGACTCGGCAGTAGCGACATTTAAATGTCCATTGTCGCAGTTTTCCGTTTTCGGCGCAAAAAACCATGCGATTTTTCCGGAGAAAAAGCAAAAGCGTCAGTCAGGAGGGCGACAGCGGCTCCGGCAGCAGCTCCGGCGGCCCGAACGACACTTGAGATGATTGGTAACGAACCGGGTTTTTTTCCGGCCTTTGGGTGCTTCATGCGTGAATTTGTGACACATGACACACACACACACACACACCAGCCTGGGCTTTTTAACCTGCCTCCAGCTCGTTCAGAGGCTTCTCACCGCAGCAACAGTCGGAGAAAAGAGTCTACGCAGACTTGGGAGGAGCCTCTGGCACACCTCCGACTGCAGGTACGACCGGACGTCCCCGCTGTGCAAGTGCTGCCGTGAGCGCACGTCCGAGCTCGTGCACACGTCCGTCCACATCCCTAATTTGAGTAGACGTCGAGCTTCTTTTCGCTCTCTTTTGTCGATTTTCCATGCCAGGGCAACATTTCATTTCCCCCCCTCGCTCCCTCCCTACGTCAAGAGAAATTGCACAAGCAGAGAAAGGGCAATCGGCATGCAAAATCAGGTTGCTAATTTTCTTTTGCGGGTGGAAGCGACGGCTGCTAAAGGTGCGTTTGCCGATGCCAAACCCCATGGCCGCGGCGGCGCCAACGAGCGACCAGGGGCATGCGGACTGGGCACCCAAGTTGTGCACGCTGGCGGTCTTGAAGTCCGACCAAGTCTTTGGCGTCCATTACGACGCGCACACTCATTCATTTGCAGTGTGTATTGGTATCGCTGGCCGAGTCTGCAGAGTCTATCGCTCTGTGGGCGCTTTGCATGTTTCCGTGCCATTTCACCGGCCTCACAACCCCAATTTGTCTGGAGGGAAGAGATGAGGAACAGCAATAATTTCTCCTAAGGGGCTTCCGAGCCTTTGTGCAAGAGGCAAGAAATAAATTTGCTCCTTGTCACAACTTGGCAAAAAGGAGAGAGCGAAATGGTGGCCAGCTGAAAATGCTCACTCGTAAACACATGCACGCACTCTCCTTTTCACATGTGTGTCTCTTGGACGCGGCCGGCGCGGCGTGGACGGACTTGTTCTGGGCAATCGGGGCTCTCAGATCGAGATTGAGATATTTTCCGAAGAAGTTTTTCTCACTTTTATCGGTTTTGATCTCTTGACGTGGCTTTTCTGCTGCCTTCACCAACCAACCAACCAACCAACCCCCCCCCTCCACCCTAACCCCCCCGCGGAGAAGAAGAAGAACCCGCCCACGGCAGAGAACCCTTCGCACCTCCTCAATCATCATAAAGGCGAGGTGATGTCTGTTTATTATTGTGAAACACCAATGCTGTAACTCTCTCTTCAGATACGTATGTACCTAGAGCACTGTACCCGACCTCCGGATCAGACACTGCGTTACAACGATAAAATTACACGAGAAAGAGAAGAAAAAAGGTTCTTTAGTCGGCTCGAGAAAGTCTGACCACCTGCTAATGGCAATTTACGAGAAAGACGGGTCAGCAGCCACTCATTAAACGTTGCATTCTCCTAATGCTTCCTCTACGTGGACGTGAACGGCACCAAAAGAGTCTCCACCTTCTGGTTTGTTGGCGCCTCAAGGAGTCATAACCACCAGCCCTCAACGATGTCGACAGCATTGGCACGGTTGTCGTCGTCGTCATCGCCGCCCTCCTCCTCCTCTTCCTCCTCCTCCTCCTAGCAGGACATGTGTGTTAATTGCAGGTCCATGTACTAGCTCTAGGTCCACTGGGGCTTTTTCCCCCTCCCCCCCCTTCTGGTCCGTGTGGGGAACACCCCTGGTCCTAGGTGAAAACGTGTCATTATCATCAGGGAAGTTTCTCCGCCGTTTTCCTCGCCGCACGCGAGCGATTACAGACTGACCGTTACTTCTTCAATCAGTCTCTTGGACAGATTGCGATCGCTCCAAGCAGAATTAATGGACACAACTTTTTTTCCTCCTCCTTTTTCAGAAGAGCAGCAGGAGCTGCAGCAGCTCAACCACCACTGGCTGATAACTACCCAAAAACACAGAAATGGGCACGACCCCTTGGAAGAAGAAGCTCTCTTCATATGACTGGGTTGGTTGGTCGTTACCCAAAAAAATACTGTACCTACTCACCTGCCCGCCCGCCCGCCCGCCTGCCTGCCTGCCTTTCTGCCGCAGGTACGTATGTACGTCGGTACTGGCTCAATAGGTACATCCTGCACGTACAGTGTACATGTGGAATATCTTGACAGCGCGATCTTTGCAGGTATCAAGTCCATTAGAGGCTTCACTTTTGATGAAAAAACATCGCAGCTCCCTCATGCTGTCGACGGAAATTAGCGCCACTGAACGAGCCTTGAGTTTACTTGATGCGAAAAAGTTCACCAAAGTTTTCTCCCCCTCCTAGATGAAGCTCAGCCTTGCATCGTAATTGAACTCAGAGGAGGACACCAACCAAGACGAGGAGGTTAATTGAGAAGAAAAAGAAACCGGGAAAGGAATTAAAAGAGTCCCCTAAAGGAATACTTAATGAGTTCGAGCTCATCACATCTGTCTACCGGACAGACACGAGATCTCGTACGATCTTTAGGGAGCTTCCAGACGAAGAATCGACGCCGCTCACACTAGATGGATCGAGTTGGAGCCCAGCGGAGCTCTAGAGCTAAGCAGAGCTAAGCAGAGCTAAACAGAGCACAGCAGGGATGCGAGATTGTGTGACACGAAAGGTTAATTGCCGCAGAGCTCCACTAATCGATCTGCATGCAGATTACACATTTTTCTCGTAGAAAACACCAATTAGTAGTCAACATGTGGTTTGATGAAGCGTCACGAGTCCCTCCCTGCGTGATATAACTGCCCACTATCATGTGTTTAGACTGTGTGCATGAATAAAGACTTCTGAAGTGTCCAAGCAGTGCAGACTGCTGCACTGCACCGCAGTACAGCAAGAGTGAGAGAGCAATGCTTAAAAGCCTTTTAACGCCAGATTTTTCTCCTCTGGCCCAAAATTGGTGTAAAATCCGTCTCGGGCAAAATTGGTATTTCATGTTTGGTCGTCTCTACTTTTTTTTGTCGGACTCCATCAATGGCACTTCTCTCTCTCGCCTCTGTAAAGTGCGACCGAGCGTTTTTTTTAGACTGTCATTCTCCTTTGAGCTTAAGTAGCGATCTGTTAATCGCAGAAAAGGTGCAAAGGAAGCGATTCTTCTCTGGATAAAGGATGTGACGAAGGGAAGCTTTGTGTTGCAAGGAATTTCGGCGATTTGAAAAGAGGAGCTTTTTTCGTACGCGTCATTTCTGTGCGGGGCTCTCGATAACAAGAATTTTTCCTCGCTCTTCTTGAATATACATCATGCAGGCGAGATGATGGGCAGTGCAGCGGGGACGACAGCACCGACGACGTCGACGGCGGCCAACACGCTGAACGTGGACTTAGTGAGCACTTTTGCAACAAATGTTTCTGCCGGACTGCCTGTACTTTCCTCCCCTGCTAATTACAATTCCTCTGAGACGTCTGAAAAAAGCTCCGGCTGTTTTGAATGTGCGCCTCCAACTTTGTTTCCGGAATTAATCTCTAACCCTTTTTTCAGCAGACCCCTTTTACTAATTCCCATTAGGGGGAGGAAAGGGAGCGGAGGGAAGGATTTGGGCCATACGTGATGCTTTTGCCGAGAGCGCAAGAAAATGCCCCTTTTTAGAGCTGCTCTCGGATCCCCTCTTCCCACAAGGCAACCAAATTCCTGCATTTATTTCGAATACAGACTCACTCTGGCTGGGCAATCTACGGGAAAAGAGAGGACGATGAAATATGTCTGCTCAATTTCAAGTCTCGCTCACGACTGAACTAATGGACGCGCGAGCGTTTTCACGATTCATGTTTTTTTTTTCTACAGATTTGATTGTACGTGTGCACAGTACATAAATTGACCCAGGGGTGCCACAACCTGACTGTGCCAACTCCTTCTCGACACCGATAGCTCGTCATGGACAGGGGGAGAGAGAGAGAGAGAGAGAGAGAGAGAGAGAGAGAGAGAGAGAGAGAGAGAGAGAGGGAAGACTCCAAGTGTCTTCTTAGGCTGAGCGGTTCGTCGCAACCCTGGACTAGACGTGTTGCCTGGGAAAAAGACCTTCGAATCACCTTACGATTCATAAATCTCCGCAGAGTTCATTTGTCTTTATGGAGGAGGGTTCAGACCTTTAAATGAGCTGAGCCAATGTAATTAACATTCTAGCGAGTCTTCTCGAATTTGGCTTACTTACATACTGTGATGCAACAACATGCATGACTTGTGCAGATGTCTGTGAAGGTCTTGGCGCACGTAGCTACTGTGCTGTCGTAACTGTAGGCAGACAATGAAGCGTGGGAGTCTTCAGGATGCAGGAATCATCTATCAATCATCAATTTCATCATGGAACAACTACCTACTTTACCTCATTACCGTTACGTACAGTACATTATAGTAGGCTGGGTATTCGTCCTTACTGCCATACTGAGGCATTGGGACGTGACGACAGCTCCTTCAATGAAACTTGCGGTGCAGCAAACAGCAGATCTGCCGAACTTCAGCTGAGTGGCAGAAACATAACGACATTATCTACTTATTTACCACTGCATGACTTAATAACACTGAACTTGTCCTGGTTCAGCATTCACACACCAGTGACATCTCGGACGGATGTCACGGACAACACGTAGTACACGTAGTACATCCTGTACGTCTATAGTAGTACACTTATTGTGTGAGGGGACATCAGCTTCGGCGTCTGAACTTTCGAGTAGTGAGACTCCCAACCTCGATTTCAGACATCCATTGGAAAGTTTGACACTACCTGTGGGAGGAACAGCTATTGGCTACTGCCACGCCGTTACCATGCTATACCGTCGAGAGTGACTCGAAGGACGAAGACAAGCACCACCATCACACCATCTCCAAGAGGTCCGAGAACAACAACGTGTACGTCGCGCAAGCACTTGTGCGCGGGCACACAGTGACGCAGGAGCGCACCCAGCGCGACAGCGAAGAGAGAGAGCGAGCGATCATTTGCAAGCTTCTTCTACTTGTGCACCAGGCCCTTCATGGTTTCTGTTCGTGTTACTACGCGCAGTCCACAGTCCAGCTAGCACAACTTCGCCTCGTGACTGCCTGTGTGCGCGTCTGTGCCTACCGTCTCGTTCCTTTCTTTCTTTAGCTTTTGAGCACCTGAAACAGCTGATGACTCCACGCAGACTCACAGAAAGGCAGAACACGGGGGAGGCGAGCAGAAACATTTAACGGGGTCGCTAACGTTGTGCGCCGCATCCGAGCTTTTCTTCGGCCATCATGCTCCTGAGAAGACTCCTCCACGTCGCGGCCGCGCCCACAGGTGAAATCCGCTAGCTTCTCGCACTTTTAGCATACATTAAAAGAGACCCTTTTATTAGCGAGCTCGTCAATCAATGCGTTTCGCTCAACTACAGCCACTGCGCTGTCGTGGACGCGTGAACGCTCAGCTCCAAGTGTGTATGAAGCACGTGCATATGTACAGCATGTACGTACAAATGTACATAGAGTCAAGAGATGTCCTGCTGCAAGTGCGTACCGGCAAGTGGGGCAGCAGGGCAGACCTGCTGACTTCACTTGACTTCACTCAGTTATCTCATCCCCCCCCTTCCCAGTCAAATGCTCTTAGCGGTGACCGTGTACATTGGGGTAAAACGAGGACGATTCTTTGAAGCTCGAGCCGACATCGAGCCCGATGTCCTTGACTGCTACTGAAGGCAATATTTCATGTTCGCGATGCATGCGACGCTTGAGAAGCTGGAGCTCGAGCTGCAGATTTGACAACAACAACAGGCTTCGGGCTCGTTTCCACCCCTAGTGTAGATAGGCACAAGGCACTTGCGTGGTCTGTAAACCGTCAGCCATTCTTTTGAGGAAGACTTTGCCAAAAAAATGAGTCTGAGGTTGCCTGGAGACGATGGTGATGGACGCGACTTCGGTACGTAAGCAGCTCCATTCCCAATCCCCCCCCTCCCTGCGCTTTCCCATCCCATTGCCTGGTTGCGAAATTTCGTCAGCTGCAAGGGAAGCATTGCAGTTTTGTCAGGACCACACGTGCTCTAGTCATGCCAGAAAAAAGTGTCATCGCCTCACCTGAAGCAGTTCGGTGGCAATGCTGAGAGTGGCTGTGATCTCTCAACAAGTCAAATTCGTTGCATACACGCTGTTGCTAAATGCATTCTTGACGACGTTGGCGTGCTTCGTGACCATTTGCGTCAGCTACTACGACATCTGCAATCATGGACAAGACGGTAGGAAAGACGACAGAAGTGATGAGGTGAATGACTCAAGCTCATCTGATTCGTTGCTACTTATGACCTTGAAGACTTTCTCCTGATGACTTTCTCCTGATGACGACGAGGTGATTGTGTGCGTGAAAGCGTCCGAGAGAGCCGTGTACGTTGCATGGGAGTGGTAGAACAGTCCCAAGTGAGATTTGACGTCAGATCGTTCATTTTCACTTGGTCCAAAAAGATCTATTTTGCCACCTTCCCCTTGTTCTAACGGTAAATGGAAAAGTAGAGGTCACGAGTCCCAAGGCCCAACTAAACATATATCGCATCTCTTCCAATATATGGGAATTGCAGTTACGTCGTCAGTTGCTGAGCTTCTCTCGTCCCAATCACTGAGGTTTATAAATTGGGAGCGGAAATCCTCATAATCGTTGTCAGTTTGTGCGATTTCACTTCGTGCGATCCCTTGTCTCCAGCTCCGTTGTTCTGCGGCAGCGGTCGGAAGATGCAGTATCCGACCTTCGACCGGCTGGGCGCTCGGCCCATGGCCAGCAGTACCGACGCGGATAGAAACACTGTCGGATCGATTTGTCCTGCCACAACCTCCGGGATGGATTATCTGAGAAATCCGAGACTCTTCAAGGGGATGGGATTCACCCTGGAAGAGAGGCAGTGCTTGGGTAAGGAGGAGGCCAACTGCGCAGTTTTACGTGTCCAAAGAGATTACTCACATCACCGTTTCAGGAATTCATGGGTTGCTGCCCCCTAGGATCAAATCTCTGGCTGAGCAAAGCGATCACAGTCTCAGAAATCGTAAGGATCAGCGAATAGCTTTGGTGGCTGGCATCCAGTGTCTCTAACTTGGTCTTTTCTTATTTCCTTCAGTTCGGAGATACTCAGATCCTCTTAATCAGTATCTCTACATGATCGACCTTCTGGATCGGAATGAGCGCCTGTTTTATAAGCTTCTGTCAGAAAACATTGAAGAACTGATGCCAATCGTCTACACGCCCACGGTGGGCCTGGCCTGTCAGAAGTTCGGGTACACGTTTAGGAGGCCTCAGGTAAGAATTTTCCCAATGTGGCCCAACTTGATATTCGTCATCCAGGAATATACCTTCAGGGATTGTTCATCACCATCCATGACAAAGGACACGTCTACGATATCTTGAGAAATTGGCCGGAGAACGACGTCCGAGCCATTGTCGTCACTGACGGAGAAAGGATCCTCGGGCTGGGTGATCTGGGAGTCCAAGGAATGGGAATCCCGGTCGGAAAACTTGCTCTATACACGGCACTGGCTGGTAAGGCCGAACACACACTCGTGAGTGGCGGAAGAGCTTCATTCATTAGTATCGTTAATGCAGGAATCAAGCCCCAGCAATGCTTGCCGATAACTCTGGACGTGGGCACAAACAACGAGGAGTTTCTGCAAGATGACGATTATGTGGGTCTGAGACACAAGCGGGTGACGGGACAAGAGTACGACGAATTCATCGATGAGTTCATGGAGGCTGTCGTCCAACATTATGGCCAAAATACTCTCATTCAATTCGAGGACTTCGGCAATCACAATGCCTTCCGGTGAGGGAATATCCATATGCACATGGTACAGTACCGACTGACGGTTATCGGTGAGTGAAATTTCTTCAACTTTCAGTTTCCTGGGGAAGTATCGCGATCGGTACTGCACGTTTAACGACGATATCCAGGGTACCGCATCAGTTGCTGTGGCTGGAATTCTGGCAGCACTCAGAGCTACGAATACCAAACTTTCTGACCACAAATTCCTCTTCCAAGGAGCTGGCGAGGCTTCCATTGGCATAGCCAATCTTATTGCTTTGGCGATAAAGAAGATTGATGGTGACGAAAAAAAGTGACCGCCTCTTTTTTTATGAATCGTCTAAAAAGCCCAATAATCCTGTCCACAGGAACGTCATATGAAGAAGCAGTCAAGAATATTTACATGAAGGACTCGCGAGGCCTCATCGTCCAAGGGCGCTCAAGTGGTGGCATTACAGAGCACAAGAAGCCTTTTGCTCACCCTCATAAGGAGATGGCGGACCTAGGCGAGATCGTCAAGGAGATAAAGCCCTCGGTCCTTATTGGAGCAGCTGCCATTGGAGGAGTGTTCACTAAGGAGATATTGCAGTAAGGGAAAAAAGTCCTTGTCTTTCACATTCTGGACCTTAAACATGGATTAATCCCATTCAGGGACATGGCTGCCTTTAACGAGCATCCTATAATCTTCGCCTTGAGCAACCCCACCAGCAAGGCCGAGTGCACGGCTGAAGAAGCCTATGTCCACACAGACGGAAGAGCAGTCTTTGCGTCGGGTTCGCCGTTCCCTACTTTTGAGTACAAAGGTCAAACATTCCAACCTGGCCAGGTTAGTGATGGTACTTCCACGAGGTGCAAAACAGCATACGAGTTCTAGCGAATTTCTCAATATCCTGTCGCCATCATATAGGGAAATAATGCCTACATCTTCCCCGGAGTGGCTCTGGGCGTGATATGCACCGGTATTCGCCACATTTCTGACAACGTCTTCCTGAGTGCGGCTGAAGCCTTGGCCGGAATGGTTACCGAGGACGACCTGAAAGTGGGCAGGCTATATCCACCCTACGACCATATACGAGAATGCTCTGTCAAGATTGCTGCACACATTGCAGAAGAAGCGTACAGGTAAGGCGAGGCAAGTACTTGAGGCAGTAATTTATGTCACAATGATTCCATTCCCACAGACTTAACTACGCCTCCACTTACCCCGAGCCTGCAGACAAGATCGAATTCATCCGTGGCCAGCTGTATGATTACAACTACGACGGCGTCAGCGCCCTGCCTGTCAGGTACGATTGGCCGGACCAGGTGCAGCAGATTCATAACAGCAAATTGTGATGGACCGAAGACAGTCCACAAGCAAGAGGACTTGGAGCTTAATATTTTAACACAAGGAGTAGCCAGATAGACTGTTCAGACAGCAGTAAGCGGCTCTTGCGAGATCATTTGACCACTGATTCTATCCTAGACCTATGATTGTATTACTTCAAGCTCAGGTCTTGGCCTGCGAATGTTCAAAATGCTTTTCTACTGAAAATTAAATGTGTCGCTCTCATCCACATGCCCATCACGCGCATTTCACCAGATCTTAGCCAACGGGAGTAAAACAAAAAGTCAGTTTAAAATGTATCTTGAATAAGTGTACTCGATATCTTACACAAAAGTCCACTGTACGTACGGTGCAGGATCTGCACAGTGAAAACTGTAGCATGATAATAGAACAAGATGCATATGTCGAGTTCTCCGACCATCGTCGAAGCTGCTCATCTATCTTTAAAGTCCAGTTTTTGTGTCTTTGTGACCAGAATGGGGGGGAAAAGACCACTGCATTGCCATCATGCCTCTGGAGCGCCAGAATAGGGCTTTCTGACGCATTTTTCTCTCTCGCCGAAAGAAATGTTCTGCACATACTGCACGTATACTGCATAATATGAATTCTACTCTTCTTGTACTACCAAACTTCTCTCTTTGCTCTTCTTGGGTATTGGGAAGGGGAACTCCTCGGTCAGCTTCTCCTCTAGGCCAGTCTTGAGCCTCACCAGTGCGGTGCGATTGATGTCCTCTAGCCTCACCCCCTGCTTTAACCCTGCTTTCAAATGACCCATGGCTTGTTCGTATTCACCTCGGCCGACCAGCACGTCCAAGAGACAACTGTAAGCGATCCCCTGAGCACCACTCGTCACCCTGGCACTTTGCAAGAGTCGCACCAGCCGGTTGGCCATGGCAGCGTCGCCACGCGAGCGGGCGGTTTGGCAGATCTTTTGGAACATGATCTGAGGGCAGTCCTTCACGTAATCTTGCCACAACTTGGTCGCCTTCTCCTCGTCGCCATTGATGAAGTGGTACGTCCACAGCACATTGACGGGCGCCACATAATTAAGGCGATGGAGGAACTTTAGCGCTACACGAGAGTAGTCTCCAATGAGATGACGGTTGCTCTCCAGCAGACCCATGGCACCCCCACGAGGGAACTTGTCTTTAAGAGCCTGGAGGCTCTCGTCACTCTTCTTATTCTCAGTCAATTCATCGATTTCTTGTTCCAACAGTTGTAGGAACTCATGTGCCATCCCTGCCGACAGGTAGGCATTGCACAGGCGGTTATCGAAGGAAACCTCCTTCTTGACCTTGGGCGAGAGGTGGCTGCCCACGCGTGTCATGAGCTCCACATTGCCGTTCGCCGCCAGCTTGTTGAGCAAGAAGCGAAAGATTTTAGGCATAGGATAAGTGTCTCTTTTAAGCATGTCTTCGGCCAATCGAGCACCTTCCTCCACATGTTCACCCTTCACCAAAAGCTCTATAAGCGTCGACGACTCTGTCACATTCAACTGCTTGCCTGTCTTGTCGAGCAGGACGAAGGCTTTGTAGGCAGCATCGACATCTTTGTCGTTTAGGGCGCGTTTTAGAGTCTTGTGGTGAACTGATCGCATCGACTGTTGATGTTCTACAGAAGCGGCATCTGAAGGAACCTCTTCTTGGCGACGACGTCGCTGTGGTTGTCGCCTCGGTTCTGGTAACTGACGTTCTTCAGATGTATACAACACAGGTTCTGAATATACTGACGAATACGTCTCCGCCAGGTGGCTCATGAGCTCGTGAAAGGAGGCAAAGTCGCGAGAGAGTCCCTCCTGGTGCAACTGCTCGTTGAGCATGAGCGCCTTGTCGTAGAGTCCCTGATCAGCATACGTCTGGAGGGTGAAGAGGAAAATGGAGCGTCGGTCGTCGGGGGTGTAGCTGCCTGCCGACGTGGCGAGCAGGTTCTCCAGATCCCAATAGCGACCCTGGGAGCGAAATGTGAGACACACGTCCGGAAGCGGGCAGTACTGCAGGGATTGCGTCTGTGGGTTGAACACTTGCACCAAGGGCACGGCCTGCATCAACTGCGGCTGCGGTGATAAAGCAGAGGGAGTCGGATAATCAATAGCGGATTCTGGACGGGAAGGCTCAGACGAATTATCATTGGAGGACTCTGGGCGTGAAAGTTGTTCAGGAAGAGCGGGAGCAGCAACAGTTTGAAGTAGTCTTCCAACCTTAGAGCTGTTAGGGAGGGCCTTCTCCTGCTCCACGGATGAGTGTTCTGGCAGAAGCCTTTCGTCATCATCCTTAGGAGTTGGAAGGCCTCTGTGCTCTTCAAATAGAGCCTGGAAAAAGATGACATCCTATACTGTACAGGTTGGCAGCATCTCATGCGTAGTGCCTTACTTTCAGCATAGCATTTGCACCGTCCATATTTCCCTCCTGACAGTAGCGCTCGAGCAGCATCCTAAAAGTCTCCTTGTTGGGTTTGACGCAATTCTTTCTGATCCTGCTCTGGATGGCCTCCGGGCAGAAGGCGTGTCCATTCTCCATGTAGACGGCCAGCAACGCGTTGTAGTGGTCGACGGTCATAACGATGCGGAATTCTTCTTCCAGTCTAGTCCACACCTCGTTGGCAAACTTGGAGCGTTCCGATCCCTTGGAAACATCGCCGGCCAGGAGGAAGCCGCATAGCCTAAGCGCAGCCACCGACTGGGTGTGTGATGACGCTGACGAAGGGCAGTCCTCCAGGCGAGACAGCAGCGATTCGATCTCGGCCTTGGTCACCGGAGAGTCACTGTCGGCCTCGTCGACTTCATCGGCCTGTCGGTGGTCGTCCCCATCATGCTCCTCTCCAAGGGCCGTGGCCGCCGGCAGTGTGCATTGCAGGTTCTGAAGAGACCACGAGTGAAAGGCGGCGGAGGGGTCGGGCGCGACCGTCGGGAGCGCCGAGTGCGCAGCGGAGGCACCTCCTCCTTGCGCCGAGGGCGGCGGCGGGAACGAGTTCTGCTGCTGGCGCGCGAAGCCCGACACCAGACGAAGGAACTTTCCGGAGCGCAGCAGGGCCGACATAGCGGACCGAAGAGATATTCACGTGGACCTGGGACAGACACTGAGGCAAACAGTGGCAAAATTGCGGGGCGAGACAGCCCAAGATGTTGAACACTATCCAGTTCGTAACCACGCTCGCGACGTTACGAAAGTAGCTCTTCTCTAGCGGGTCTGCGTGAGTGAGTTCCTTGGACTCTGACTAGAAGTAAGCTCGAAGTTACACAAACGTGCGTGCTTTAACCCAGGGTGCCCACGCGGCAAAAATCAATGAAGGGCGAAAAGTTCAATACGTTGTATTAAGAGCGATTCAGAAGTGATTTTGCAACTATTTTTTTGGGCTGAGAATAATTTTTAAATTAGTTTTAATTCTGCTGTAAATTATGTCTTTCATCTCCAGGTGACGTCGGTGATGTTGGCAGCCTAATGCAATCTGATGGCAACGCCTGGAAACCGGACCAACGACGGCATCCTACAATGCTACAACTTCTTCTCAGGCTGAGCACGAGCCAGGGAAGAGCATCTGGAGAGCTCCAGTTCCACTGACCTCTCCGGGAGGTTGAGGAGAAACCCCAGTGGGCGTCAAATTGTTGCGTCAACTCTTTGTCGGCCGTTAAGAAGTTGGAAATCATCTGCGGCGCCGCTGCCGCGGCCACAGGCGCCCTTCCCTGGAAAGCCTAGAACATTCTCGTCTCCTCCACTTTCTGATGAAATCGGCGTTCAAGTGTTTCTTGAATGGTGTGATGTCCACCCTGAGCGAGGACGCCTACAGGAGTTGCGTTTCCACGCATCTTACCCATCTACAGTTGAAATCGATGAAGAGACCTGGGCCAAATACGCAAGAAAGAACCCCGATTGGCGATACCAGCCAAATTCTTTTTCAGCTAGCTCCAAATGAGGAGATGAATTAAGGAATGTCTTTTCAAATTGGCTGAAACCAAACCGCTTGTTCTGGAACTGTAGAGGTTTCATAGAGAGCTGCACAGGACAAGGACTTGCTGTCCCTTGAACGAAAGTCTATCATCATTTTGGGGGGCCCGGATCTGGAGGTTCCTCACAAAAATTCCTGTCAATGTACCATGCCACTCAAAAGAGACCTTGCATACCAAAAGAGGTGGCGTCTTCAGGGTTTCAGAAGTTTAAGGTAAATCTGGAGGACATTGTTTCAAATAGGAATTTCACAAAACTTACTACGAAGCAATTACTTGCACTATTTCATCAGCTTCGACGATATTCTCCTCATCTAATCATGGACTAGAAGTTTCGAGACACAAAATTTGACAACTCCATGTTTCTTTCTTGTTTAAGTTGGATTCTGCAATAGAATATGGTCCTTGGCATGAGGATCCCTAGATGCCAGAGACTTTCAACTGGTGATGGGTGCTGATTCTAGTTCTTACTTGTGAGAACAACTTTCCAAAGCAGTCTTGATTTACATGATTTCTAAATAATAAGTTTATTGGTAAATAAGGCCTTTCTCTGCTTTTGGTGGATCGGGAGGCATACAAAGTGAGATACAAAAGGGCAGCTACAACTTTCTGCCACATATGTCGACTAAAATGTCCCATATGCTGCTGTGACGAGTAATTAGTGCATAGTAGCTTCCACACGCCTGTACGCTTATACAGTTTGTACAGCGTCCCTGGGTATTGCCAGGTACTATAGCTTATTGACATTAGTACAAAACACCTATAATTGCAATATTAGGCGTCAGTAATGCATTATTTTTGCGCTCCTGCAGTAATGTAGCTTGGTTGTCTTGCCACTGGGACGGCATGGGCCACCCTCCTTCTCCTGTGGACGCCCCAGCTGACAGAGAGCGTCCTCAGCTCAGTGAGTTGTTTAACAGCTCGCTGGTCCAAGAGCACAAGAGTCAGCTGTCGCAGCAACAGCGGATCCCCTTGATCCCGGCCCTCGAGTCCGAACAAAGTGAGAAGTAGGACATCCCCGCCAACTCCAGTCCGAGAATCGAGCTAGACTACAAGACCGCCCATCCGTCCTCGCCCCTGGCGGCGCAACGTTGAGTGTTGGTGAGTGTCGACTTCCGGACAATGAGCTTCTCGTTTGGCACATCGATGTCGGCGCCGCCGGCCGCCACCACGGCCACCACGGGGTTCTCCTTCGGCTCCACTACCATCACGCCGGTGCAGTCGCAGCCCCAACAGCCTCAGCAACCTCAACAGCAGCAACAGGGCTTCTCGTTTGGCGTCGCGAAACCAACCGCGGTGGCGGCACCACAAAACGCCGCCGTATTTTCCTTAGGTGCTTCTGTCCCCGCTTCCCAGCCCGCCACCGCGGTGGGTGCCGCTCCGGCGAGTACCGGGTTTTCCTTTGCGACCGCGTCCCAACCCCAGCCTGCGGCAACCGCGTCTACCTCTGTCGGGGGATTTTCTTTCGGTGCTGCCACGACAGCAGCGGCGGCTTCACAGCCTTCTGGATTCTCTCTGGGGACTCAATCTCTGGGAACGACCGGAGGAGCAACTCCGGCATTTGGGACCACACTTACAGCGACGACGGCGATCACAACTTCTGCTGCTGCGCCGACAAGTGCGACGTTAAGCTTTGGCTTCTCCACGGCGAGTGTTGCCACCACAAGTAGTGCGACTTCTACTGCAGCCACTACGGCTGCAGCACCCATCAGAGGACTCGGTGGTCAGTTAGCGACGACGACCACTTCTACAGCTATAGGAATAGGCACTACGGGAGTTGGTGTCACAGGCGCCAACGTGGGACCCGGGCAGCAGCAGAAAGGAGGCAAAGTGAAGGACGTACAGGTGAACATCCACGACCTCTTGTGAATTGTATCATTTCTTGTCGTCACTTATTGACGCACAACATATATATTTGTCAAGGTTCCGAACGAAGTCGTGCAGACTGTGGAGATCTTCAAGAAGTTCGTCAAGGAGGAGAAATCAGTGAGCTCGGACATTGCCCACACGTCCTCAAAGCTGCACCAGAAGATCACCAATGATATTGCGTAAGTTATGTTAGTTACTGGGGACACACCACTGTGTGGTAGCCATCTCTACGATATTCAGACGGTCTACTTGTGTACTTCTCAGGACATTGAACAGCCTGGTGAAGAGTCTAGCTGCCGGCCTTTCCCGCAGCAAAGCCAGCATGGATCGGCTTAAGATTGACGCGGCCCAAGAGCTCCTCAACGTGGAAATTGCGCAGCGCACTCGCGACACACCCCCGGCCTTGCAGTACGAAAACGTCGCCCCCTATGCCTACTTTGAGCGATTGGCGGCAGGATTTGAAGCCCAGGTACGTATGTCCTGTAGTATAGATCCTACTGCACGTCTAATGTAGACATTTCTAAAATCCTGCCTTACTTATTTACAGATGGCTCACTATCGCAGCCAAATCGACGAGACTGAGCGTCATCTCCGGGCCGCTGCCTCGGCGAGCGGTTCAGGGGCGACTGGAGGAGGATTGAGTGCAGTCGAGATAGTGGCGGCCATGCAGAAGCTGCAGGCATCCTTTACCAACCTGGCGGGGAGGTTCCAGAAGATTCACGATGCCGTCGAGCAGCAGAAAGAGGTCTTCCTTCAAATCAATAGGTAGACTTGTCTGTTACTTAAGCGTCAGATAGTTGTTCGTGATCCTGGAGTTGCCAGTCAAAGAAACTTTAATGACGATTTTTTTTTGTACTTTTTTGACAGGCACAAGTACGGGCGTGATGGCTCAATCTTCAAACAGTCCTCCGGCCTGAACACTGCTAGTGTGAGCTCTGTTGTGAAGTCCGCGTCCCGTATTCCAACGCACTATGTGGGCCCTTCCCCATTCTCTGGACAGCCTGATCTGCTGACAAAAGTCTCCTTGTCGTCAGCAGCCGTCGCCGCACCGACAGCTCAGCAGCAAAAGCTGTTGATGCCGTCGTCATCTGCTGCACCGCCCCCGCAGTTTGGGCTGAACTCTTCGTACAACATGGGCTTCGGGCAAGCGTCCAACTCGCTGGGTGGCGTCGGCAGTAACTTCTCGTCAGTAAGTCAGCAGCCGCAACAGGGGCTGCTGGGCAATTCCATGAGTCCGTTTGCGAGTGGCGCCCAACAACCTCTCTTCCAGACAGGTGGCAAACGGGGAAAACACTAAAATCAAGGATCTCTGTAAAAAGGGCTAAGGGTAAATAAAGCTTAATTTTTATCACGGAACAAGCAAGCTGGTGAAAGGTTTTTTGACAGATGCCAACGTGCTCTGCTTTGGATTCAGCCTTTGAGGATGCAGCTTCCGTTCCAGTGCTTAAGTATTGTGCCCATTAAAAAGTGCTTATGAACAGAACACTGCGATTACGTTCATTGTAATAAGATTCTTCGTGATTACGAGTCTCGAGGTTGTGTGAGCGCTTGGTGGAACTTTCCGTATTGTTGACATCTGGCATTTTGCGTAAGCCTCGCCCTTTGCTTATTTTGGAACCTGTCTTAAGTGTCAACACGGCACAGTAGTGGCAGTGAGCAGACTGGTCTGCTCAGGCTACATCCACGCGTCCTTGAGAGCACCGAGATCGGTCTGGCTGGAACCTTTCGGTTGTTCGCAGGATGCCCCTGACGACGACTACAGTATCATGGCCAGTAAAGGAGTCGATCATCAGCAGGAGGCCCACACCGACCCCGGAGGGGGCAAGAACTTCAGGTCGCACTACTACGATAAAGTCGGGTTTCGCGGAGTGGACGAGCGTAAGGTCGTAGATGGTCTACTGGCGCAGTCCCCCGTAAGCATCAGCAAGTGTGCTAGCTTCGCTCTAAAATGCTCTGTGCCGGGAGACAGGCGAAGGCAGCTCTGGAAACTGATATTGGGTAAATGTGCCAGTGATTGCATGATCTGACCCTTTGACCCATCTTTCGATCGGATCGGTGCAGGTGTGTCCCCCGTCTATCAGAGCAACGCTACTTCTGTGTCCAAGTGGCGGGCGCAGTCGTACGAGGCGGCGAGGGAGTCACTCATCTTGATGCAGAAAGTAAGGGAGGAAGACCCGTTGGCCAAAACGCTCACTTTGGTTCATGAAGTCCTTTGGAAGAAGCTGCTCTTCGCCACAGATCATGAGGTACCAGTAGCACTTTAGGTGCGTCCGGGAAAGAAGGCCTTTACTCCACCAAGTTCTCTGCTTTCTAGGCAGCGTTCAAAATCTGTATAGGCCTTCTTCCATTGCACAAGCTTTGTTTCAGGTCAAGGTTTGTTACTTTTTCCACACCTCTCTCACCAGTTGGACGACAGCTGGCCGGACAGCCTTGTGGCCTCATGGCAATCAACGGCTCTAGAAGCCACTGACCTGAGAGTGTTCAGCGTTTCACCCTAGTTCTCTCGAATTTGGCATACGTTGTGTCATCCTTTCAGCTTGCTCAAGCTTCGTTATTTTAAAGGCTGATAAGGAACTAATGCTAAATCTACCACTGCCTGGGCACTTTAGAATGGATTAGCAACTCTGACTTAAAACCACTTGCTTAACACGCCATTGGTCGATGCATTACTTTGCTTAGAACATCACTACCGTGACTTCACAATTAAAGCAGACTTTTTCCATGATGAACTTCACTTAGACTTTGCTTGGAACGACACACTTTGCGCTGCCTGTCAGTTTGGCCAGTCCAAGCTGATCCCGTTGCTCCCGACAGTCTAGTGTTGGGTTACCCCACCAGAGAGCACAGCGTACCAGAGCGCACCCATAGGAACTGAACACCCACCAGAGCGAATTCACAGGAGAGCAGGAGCATATGTAGAACATGACATAGTCTGACCCAACCTAATCGGGTACTCCGTCTTAAAAACACAAAAGTCGAGAAAATACCACTACATTGATAATGATCGTTGAGTTGGTCGAGCTCTGGCGCTTCACTCCTGGCACTTCGCTCTTATGATGCGCTCTCTTCTGCCCATGCTCTCATGTGAGACGCCCTTATGGGGTGTGCTTCCCTGGCCACGTTTTGGTGTGCGTTGCTCTGAGAGGGTGCGCTCTCGAGACCGGACTCTGTTCAAGCATACAACTGTTTTACAGAGAGCAAGCACTTCACCACCGTACCGGGACTTCATGGCGGTGGCGGAATCGATGGGACGCATGTGCGAAGGTGACGAAGTCGACACCTACTGGCTTGCGAGTAAAATCTTCGAAAAGCTTTGTCACCAAGTCTCGAAGGATGTGATCAAGGAGATGTCAGAAATGTGTCACAAGCACCTGGCACAGGATTCGGGGCCGTTGTACAGGTGACTCTTCATTAGTGACTTTCGTCAAAAGGAAACGCGAACTCGTACTTTAGCCACTTGGATAAGATCGGCGCCGCGCACTCGCTGCCTTTGCGTACTTGGTTCTCCCGCGGTTTTGCCGGGGTACTTCATGAGCGAGCCCTCGAGAGGATCTGGGACAAGGTAGTAGGCGGCTCTAACGTCATTCTCGTCTTCGTCGCCTGCAGCCTCGTTGAGGCGTCCAAGACTGCGCTGCTGTCATGTCAGACGCAGGCGGAGGCCTTGAAATGCCTCAACTCGGTGAGTCACATATTTCGTGTACGTGTAACGCGGCCTTTATTGTAACGCGACTCCCTGTTTGCTCACCGTAGACTTCAGAAGAGGCTGACGATCTCGTAGCGCAAAACGCTATCGAGGAATGGATCAGAAGTGGCGGACAACTCATGCCTCAGCAGCCTCAACAATCTACTGTAGGTTCAGGTAGTCCGAAGGCGCAATGTTCAGGAAACAAAGGCAACCCCGAGCTGTCGGTTCAAATCAAGATAGACGACTATTTCAAGACTTGACCAAGAAACGGTGCAATGCAAATGCAGGGAACAATGTCAGATATTCCGACATTATAGTCAGATATTCTGTTTTTGGGTCAAAACAGTTTCTCATTGTTCGAGTAATTAGTTACTCGCAAGAAGTTTAGCCACGTTGACAATGCTTCGATTTGCGCATGACCCCAACTTGTTCAGGGCGATTCGCTCAAGAGTGGACTCTTGAGAAGGAAGCCATCTTGAGACGATATTAAACAAAGTGTACAGACGTCGAGCCACAAGTTTGTAGCCGCCAACAGTTTCGTTGGCACTTATATGTTGGTACAGAACTTGCAGACTCGACCCATTACGCAGTCCAAAAGCTAGGAATGATGCACGCTTTCACTAACACTCGTTTGTCAGTATTGATGCAAGTCACAGTCCTGGAGAAAGTAGCTTTCTTCACAGAATCGCCTTGATCTTGATTTTTAAAGGTAGAGGCTGGCCGCAAAGACAATGTCTCGCTTCAGCAACTTGATCCCCTCTGCAAATTTGTTTTCCAGTTCAGAATTGCCAATATTCTTGGCAGCCTGGACCATTTGTCTTAGCAGCTCTTCCAGTCGTCGCATGCAACGAATGATGCTACCTAGAAAGAGAACAATTATATAATTATTATAATTGAGACGCGATGATTTAACCCTTGATGCTCGAACTAACGTCCAACTTGTATCGTGTACCCGTGCAATGACAATGAAGTACGAAGCAAGCTGAACGCAGTCCGTAGTGCATACATAGTGATGAGAAATGTTGGTGAAATACGTCGGCGTATAGATGTGACGCAATGCCTAGCAGTATAATATGAGATAAAAGAACATACCTTCAAAGAGATCAGTCATCTTGCATAGCTGAGCGAATGAGGATCCCTTGCACCACTCGTGTACTACATCCATCATATAGGGCTTGAACGCCTCCACATACACATCCTCGTCGATTTCAAGTTTAGCGTCCTTGGAAACCCTTGCGATCCTCCTGGCCATCTCCTGCATTTGTCTGAGCGGCCCGGATAGCTCGTCGGTGAGTTTGGGCATTTCCACGGTCTTCTCATCGCAGACGAAGCACGAAAGCAGTGCGGCCGTTTGAGCGCTGGTCAACTTGTTAAATAGACCATCGAACACCATCTCCGTCAATAGGAGCTCGTCAGCGCTACAATGAATAATATTGCCTTCATACTGCACATCATCATTTGACCTGAAACGCTTGTAGGTCGTCACCTGCTGAGCTCACACGCTATCCTCCCCTTGACCTCTATGACATCAGCGGCGGTGCAGTAGTCGAGCCTCCTCAGCACGCGCTTCATGCACTTGAGGTCGGCCATCTGGAGCAGCGACTTGGCCTTCTTCACCTCCAACTTTGCTGCAGAAGCAGCCTTGCAGAGGCCATCTTTTTCCTCGAAAGACGACATCAACTCCGACAGTCTGGGGTCTAATTCGAGAAGAAATCGCAGCTACGTACAACATAAAGATGATAAGATGCAAGGGATTTGTGCAGTGATACCTGAACGCAGCGGATGGGCTTTGAGACGATCTTCGAATGCTTGGATCTTCTTCAGAATCTCCTTGAAGGGCTTTTCGGTAATTTTCATGTCCTTAACGGGGTCGAGCAAAGGAGTAGAGCTCCCAAATCTCTTATAGACTTCCTACATTGACAAACAAAGAGAGCCATAGGATAAGGACATGCCAAGGAACGCGACAAGGTATCATAAAAACGCACGACACAGGCTTCAGTCAACTTAAAAGCGACTGTTATGTACTGCTCAAGTTGTGAGACTTAAGTCTGAATGCGACGAGGGACGTACAAGATGTACCACTTACGGACCTGCAAGCTCTTAAGCACCACTATCCGACTCTCCTTGGTCCTTAGGTCCTTGGGGATAAAGATCTTAACGCTGGAAATCTGCCTGATGAGATTTAGTTTGATGGGCACGACCACCATTTCACCTTTGTCCTTGGTGAGAGAGGTGGCGGCGGGCTTGAGCTCAGAGGGGTTCTTTGTCTTGGCGGACTCGGACGTCACGTGAAGCAATACGTCTACCACGTAAGTCGTGTCCGCATCCATAGGGTTTTCTTTTTCCTGATAAACAAGCCATAGGTCAGGGTTCAGCAATAACTCAGGAGAGAGAAAATTTGACAACTGTGTCACGTACCTTTGGTGCCTTCTTTTTAAAAGAGACTACGACACCCCACCCAAAGTCCTTAGAGCTGCCGCCGTCGCTTCCCTGCTGTTTGACGTTGACCAGTCGGCCCGTCTGGGTGAACGGGATCTAAACGTAGTCAATGCAAAACGTTCAGATGATTCACAGTACACAAACTAGTGCGACCCGAGTCATTACCAAATATTGCGGCTTGATTAGCCACGAGTGGAACTCCTCCCCGAGAATTTTGAGCTGTTCTCTCAGTCGATAGTAAGAGGCCACTTCCTCTTCGTCCTTTATGGTCATCTCCTTGACTTTAAGTTCAAGATCCTTCATTTCTGAGAATAAAAAAAATCACTGATCAATAAATAACATGGTCAATAACTGATACTGAATGAGGAACGTACTCTTGAACAGGACAGGGACGTTTGAGAAGTTTTGGAACTGGTAAAAGCTCCTTTCCATCATGTATTCCGGATTGATTTCCTCTACTCTCAGCAGATTGAGCACCATGTTATACGTGAGATGAAATGCCGAGTTGATTGGGTCCGGGGCGCCACGGATGAGGTCTCTCCCCACACCAGGTGACATCTTGTCATCCACCATAAGAATCACAATTCCTTTACTATCCTTTCCTCGGCGACCAGCGCGACCTGACATCTGGATGTACTCTCCGCTGGTGATCTAAACCCGCGGAACGTGGAGGAGGAAAGAGGCGTTGACAGAACAGGGCACGCTATACAGTACGTGCTTAAAGTACATAGTGTATTTCATGACTTTCCTTACCCATCTCATATTCTTTCCATCGAATTTCTGTGCCCCAGTGAAAAGGACGGTCCTAGCGGGCATATTGAGACCCATGGCAAACGTTTCGGTGGCAAAAAGGGCCTTAATCAAGCCTTCCCCGAACAAGATCTCCGTCGTCTCTTTCAAGATGGGCAAGAGGCCACCGTGATGAATGCCGATCCCGCGCTTCAGCAACGGCAGCACATTTTCCACCTTTAGAGCGAGAAGTGCAGTAGTATGGATACATTCATGTTTATGTTAGCATGGAATGACGTCTCGCCTCACCTGTGGCAGTGCTCGATCCTCCTCCGACAACACTGTCATGGCATTCTGGAAGACTTCGTCGACAAGCTTCTTCTCGTCGGCTGCAGGAGAGAAAGAGGGAGAGGCCTGCACTATCGTTCAACTCGCCTGGCCAAGACTAGGGCAGAGACTCACGTGTATTGAAGTCCAACTTAGCCATCTGCAGTGCGTACGCCTCGCATTCTTTTTTGCTGAAGGAAAACACTATCACTGGCGCAAACTGTCTCTCCATGATCATTTTGACGATCTTAAAGCAGTTGGAACCCTCGCTGTTCTTTAATCCACCTCGGCGTCCAAACTGTTTATCACCCTTGGAGGCGTCTCCAACCGTCTGCAGCACGCTCATGGACTGAAATATAGCGAGCTCGCTCTAAGTCACCCATGTACGTAAACAACCCGCTCCATGCCTGCCTACCTTCGAGAAGTTGTCCTCTTTGAAATGTCCGTGCTCATCGACCACAAGGTGAATACCGTCTCCGCCGGCAGGAAAGACATAATGTTGCAGAGGTGTCGGTCTGTAGTCCGTGTATACAACGTGACAAGGCTGTAAAAAGACACGATGACCCATGGGATACCGGGGACATAAGGGAAGGCAAGTAGAGTGATATGAAGAAGGTAACAGTTGTCAAAACCCCCTGTAAGGTTTGAAGGTAGAGGGAGAGAGAACACGCCTGGATAAGTACAGTGAAAACCTCGCGTAAGTCTGCCTGTACAAGATCTGTGGAAGCACCTGTGCCTTTGAGGCATCCCTACCTCGGGGCTGTCAGTGAAACTTTCTTTGACTGCACTATCCAGAACATGCCCTCGGCGTACCTGTTTGTGTAAGTGCGCGATCCACTCTGCGAACTGCCTAGCGTTCGGAATGGTGGCTGAGAGGAAAACATAGTGGACGTTATCAGGAAGCAAAATGATCGTCTCCTCCCACACCACGCCGCGCTCCTTGTCCCTCATGTAGTGAATCTCGTCAAAGATGACCCAACCAACCTAAAAGAAACACTCAGAGTCGAGCTTCCAACGAGGACAAGCGGATGACCTCCGTACATACCTCACGCATGACCTGTGATCCCCTGTACAGCATGGATCGCAGAATTTCCGTTGTCATAATGAGACAGGAAGCCTGCGGATTGATAGTCACGTCTCCTGTCATTAGGCCCACATCAGAAAACTCTTCGTAGAACTCGCGATATTTCTGGTTGCTCAGGGCTTTGATGGGCGTTGTGTAGATAACTCGCTGTTTCTCCTTCAGAGACAGGGCGACAGCGTACTCCGCCGTGACCGTCTTGCCGGCCGAGGTATGGGCAGAGACTAGCACGGACTGACCGTTCTCGATGCACAATATGGCTCTCTTTTGAAAAGAGTCCAAAGAAAAGGGATACGTTTTGGCCGGCTCCGATGACGCGGAGGGCTCCTTCAGAGGCGCGTGCGTGTGACCCGGAGGAACAGCCACTTCGTGCACGCATGAGCTCGACCCCGTGTCTAGGGTGTGGATGCTGATGCGAGGAGCGGTTTCGACCAGGCTGAAAAAGAAAGACAGATCTTAAAGCGAACAAATGAGTTGACTGCGAGGGCCTGCTCACTTAAGAGTTTCGTCGTCGTTCTCCTCCTCCCCTTCAGCGTCTCCGCATCCCTCCAGCTTTGGTCGCTTTCCGGCGGGGTCTATGTCCTCGGAGTCTTCCTCGGGGTGCCGCTTCTTCTTTCCAGCCGAGGTCGACGCGACGATGCTCGCCACTAAGGCCTCGCCCGCGCTAAAAACACAAACACTATGGTAAATTTCTGTACTTTTTGTCCTGCAATCCCCTAATAATATTTTGAAAGGTTTACTATGAAAGTGACTCAGGTTGGCCTCCCAATAGCCTCTCAAAATTGACCTTTTTTGCTCCTCACCTTGGTTTGGATTTCTCGGCCTCCCCCTTCTCCTCCTTGGAAGGGTCTTTCTTCTTTCCCTTGGCACGGTCGCCGCCGCCACCTTCGTCTTCGAAGACGTCGAAGATGTCTTCGTCGAAATCCATCTTCCTGTCTTTAGCGTGGTCGCGGTCTAGACGCCTTTTGTTTTGTTTACACTGTCGTTCTCTTCTGTTTGACTCACGCCTGTCGTCTGTGTGGCGCTGCCGATGGTGACCACAGTGACCAGAGTCATCGGCGGTGAAGACACCAACAAAACGAGCAAGCTTAATCTCCTGAGGTACGGGCCGGACCAGCCGGGCGTCAGCCCTCAACGACATGAGAAAGCTGATCAAAGGCACAGGCGACACCCACATCAGAGCCCAGGCACAGGAGGCACCAGCCGGGGAGGACGCACCAGCAGAGGCAGGAGCAGATCGAGGTGACGTGGCTGGCTGCGCCAAATTAGGGCCGAAATTCTTCTCCATGCGATTTGGGCTTCGTCGACCCTGAAGTTAAGATCGACGAGGACGAGAAGGATGGCGTCGGAGAGTTTCTCGACGTCGGCGAGGGTTTTGCTGCTGCTGGCGGCTTTCCTGCCGCTGGCGTCTCCGCTCTATTTCCACATTGCCGAGACCGAGAGAAAGTGTTTCATCGAGGAGATCCCAGACGAAACCATGGTCATTGGTGAGAATAGGAGTCTGCTATAGTAGAGAAGTTTTTGATGGTTATTGTTCTCTACTGCTAGGCAACTACAAGGTGCAGTTGTACGATCCCAGGACGAACGGGTTCGCCCCTTCCAGCCCAGGAATTGGGATGCACGTGGAGATCCGTGATCCTGATGACAAGATCATTCTCTCCAAGGTGTACTCAAGCGAAGGCCGCTGGACGTTCACGTCGCACACTCCCGGCGAGCACGTCATTTGTCTCTACACTAACTCAACTAAGTGGTTTTCAGGCACCCAACTGGTAAGCTAGACCGCAGAGCTCACGTACACAGACGCCAATGGTTTTCTTATCGCTACGGTTGCTCTATCTCGGCAGCGAGTTCACTTGGACATCCAGGTTGGCGAGCATGCCATCGACTACGCCAACGTTGCTCAGAAGGAGAAGTTGTCCGAGCTTCAGCTGCGCGTGAGGCAGTTGCTCGACCAAGTGGAACAGATCACCAAAGAGCAAAACTATCAGAGGGTAAGGGAAGCAACCCAAGTGTCCGCTCGTTCTACGACCTCTTCAACCCTTTTCTGTTTTAGTATCGGGAGGAACGCTTCCGCCAGACCAGCGAGAGCACGAACCAGAGGGTCTTGTGGTGGTCACTGGGGCAGACCTGCATACTGATCGTGATGGGTGCGTGGCAGATGAGGCATCTCAAGAGCTTCTTTGAGGCCAAGAAGTTGGTGTAAAGAAAGAATCACCGCGATGGTCGACGAGGATGAACGTGACCGTGAATTCACGAGCAAGATTTTTCTCCTTCGTATACGAGCTTGATCAAGTGAGAGGACCGAGAGATCGTTTGAAAGCGTGCGAGACCTTTTCCTACTCCGTTTTGGACTGTTATAACGATTTTTTTGCAGGAAGCGCTGTGATTTCTACCTTTCTGTTCGTAATAAAAGAAGCCATTGTCTTTATAGCAACGTTGAACCGGACTTCTTGTCCAAGTAGCCTCTCCAATGGAGGAGTGTTATTAGGCCTGAACGAAGTCGCAATGTTTCTCCACATCTTTGTAGTGAACTTTTTAAAAAATGAAAATAAGACTCGTTTGTCCTCACTTTACTTATCCCACATTTGCAGACAAAACCTAATCTGAGCTGATCAAGCAAGTGTTCATTGTTCGTGAAACAGCAGCTAGCAGAGAAACGAAACAATTGCACTAGGCTTGTATTTCATTCACTGCCGTCGGTCTGGACGGCCTGGAGGTCAACAGTGAGTAAAATGTGTCGCTGGGCAGTTCTTACGTCCTCTGGACACTTGCTCCTCCAGCTTCGTCTTTGGTCAACGTTTCCGCGTCGCTGTCGATCAATCACAAAGTTCTCCGCCCAAAGATGCCAACGGGTCTAAGCCCGTGTTCCCGTCCACGTGCGCTTCTCTGGCAACTAGACGTCGTAGCCGCCCGCGCACAAGCCGCATCGTTGCAACCTCCTGGTTCTTCGGTGTCGTCTTTCATGACTTGGCTACTGACATCACAGACGGCTGTCACAGGACTGCATGTCCGATATCTGGAGCACCTCAAGGACCATAGCACAACACTACTGTTGTAGGGCATAGTTGCTCAATATCAAGAAAAGCACCTGGGAGTACGCAACTATACGATCCGGCGTGTCTATGCAGTCGCTGATGCGTTTTTTTTTGTTTGAGATCAGGCAGGCACTGTTCTCGGCCTTGTAGTTGCACTTCAAACACGTCCAATTCTCCGCTTGAAGCTCTCTGTCACTGGCCTCAAGCTGCCAAAAAGTTTATAGTGACTTCTTCTTCATTAGGAACACTTCCAAGCGCAGACCGCCAAGTTGCCTGCGAAGAACATGTACATAAGGTTCTTCAGCTCGTAGGAGACCTCAAAGCCGAAACCTTCGCCGACGACGACATGCCAAGAAGGTCCGAATCTTCGATCGAGACCCTCTTTGATCATCTTGGCCGCGCTCTCGTTATTGGCCGAGTGCTTCTCGCAGGCGTTCACACAGAGTTCCATCGTCTCTCCGCGCATCTCTTCGTTCATGTCGGTCTGCTTGATCATCGGATAGGTGAACATGATGCGCTTGGTCGACTCATTCTCGTCTTTGAGGGCCTGATCGCCGGCGCCGGCGCCACCGATCTGAAGCTGCATCATCTTTCACTAGGTGCTGGCAGCCCGGATTAGATCCCTCCAACTGCGGGCAGGTCTCGTAGGTGTACGACGACCAGAAGTATCGATCAAGCACGAACTACTACAAACCCAGGGCGCAAGACAAACAAACGCCGCTAGGGTAGGGATGGTACCCCTTTGTTCGAATCACGAGTCACCACTAGGAGTGTATCCGAATCGAGCCGAGATAGAATAAGACATAACAAAGTCTCCTCGAAAGAAAGAGATGGAACACCGTATCCAGGTGGTCGACGGCGGAGAAGGAGCGGTTGCTGCACCAGGAGTCCCCCTCATTGGCCATTTGCTACACCAAACATGGACGGAACATCAGTTTCAATGACATTGTGGCAAGCTGCGAGCAAAAAAGGGCCAGATTATGTCCAAATTGTGTCATCCCTGGCACGTCACAGCCAGTGAAGCTCTGCGGGCCTCATAATCTCAAAACAGTGGTCTCTATATTGTCCGATGAGTGTCTAGTGTTGGGTGGTTTTAGCTCGAACTGCACGCGACTCGAAATACATCCCTAGGTATATTGCTGTGGTAAGATGATGTGAGGACCTGTCCACGTCGACTACTTCGGTACTACCTCTGAGTCATTCTAGCTACCTCTGCTCTGTGAGCTACCTCTGGTGCTTCACGGAGGTAGTGTAGGTGGTGCGGCGCCACTGCAGCCCTAAGGTGAGGAAGACGTAGACTGCCGAAGCATCAGACCCCATCGGCTCTGGTGGAAGAGAAGAAGTCGATGCGATAACAGCGCTCAAGCGGTAACTTTGTAGATCAGCTACTATGTTCCTTCTATCGACATGAATACAGTGGTATTCCTTTAAATCAGGTGCCAGTGTGAATGCTCATGGCTCTGCAAGTATCAAGTAGAAGTTGTTGAAGGATTACACAGAAGAAGTGACGACCACATGCATTGGTTTCATCAACAGATATTAGAAGTCGCGGCAAATAGATGTCGACAGAGGAGATGACCAAGACATGCATCCTGGAAGGCCTGGGCAATAGTACAGTGTCAAGGAGTTCTTAGGCTTTTCCAAGTATGCTGACGTTTCAGTATCCCACCCTAAAAAGACTGAACAGTCCTGTCTTGGTCCAAACCTTTTAATTGCAATTAGATTTTTAGATTATTTTGGAGATTCTAGCTCTTCTTTTTCAAGTTAAAGCAACAACCCTGTAGAACACTGAGCCACCAACTTAAAGGATGGCAACATTTGCGACACAGGTTGTGGCACGCTACAAAAGAACAGTCAAGTTCCTCACCTTCCGTGTTCAGGGTGTCTGCAAAGAATATATCTAGTTTGTCAAGATTGCTAAAAATGCTACATCCACATCAACGTAAAACTTATGAACCTACTGGAGTAAAGTTGGCTTAGAAGATGCATCCTTGTAGTCGGTCTCTGGCTGGCAGTTACTGATGAAGTCTGACGGTAAAATTGGACAACTTTCGCATTTCCATGTGGACAAGACACCTCCCCGCAGGGCAAAGTTGTGAAAAATTTCGCAAGTGATGAGTTCTACATGTAACAGACCAAGTTGCCATACTCACCTCTCATTGGGTACCAATCATAGCTCAATAGAGTAAATCAAAGAGGAGCTACAAACCTACGAAACACGAAACATTCTTGGTGGACACCCAGTAGTACCAAAAAAACATGGAACTGTGAATTGCTCAGGATCAGTGATCTGTCTTCAGGATCAAGGCAGTGCACTCAAAGAGTCCCAGAAGAGGGAGAGGAAGACCTAGCGAACGGTGAACACATCATTAAAGACTTGACTGTAGTATTCGAACGTCTGGGTGTCCTCAAAGAAGACAGAGAGATACTGAGGCTGAGAGCACAAAACGTCAGTGTTTCTCTTTTTCGACCTTGTTTTCGTAAGTCAGACCAAGGACAACTGAATCAAACGTAAAGTGAGTGAACAGCTACAAGTGAATTGAGCACGAACCCTGTGCTGCTAATGTCCAACATCCATTTGCTGGTATATTTATCTTCTTGTGGAACAATCTGTAAAACACCTTGTTATTTGAAAGAACTCCCTTCACGGCTACACTTCCCAGTCGCCCTGCAAGAGAGGACGACAGAGGTAGTCATGTGCAAACTCAACCAGTACTGATACGTTATAAGCTATTCTAAGGATAATGTGTCTCGTCTCACCCAATACTGCTTGACGGCAAAGAGCGACTTCTGCGACAGGACCGGGCCGATCAGTGGGTTCATCTGGGCCATGTAGCAACAGAGCCAACTGCAAGAGTAAAAACGACACGAGTGTATGGACGGACACTGCTTGCAATGGTCAAACTGCCGTCGTCACTCACAATAACCAGCAGGAGACCCCGGTGAGCACTAGCACCACTTGAACAACGCTGTAACAGATGCAAGAGAGATGTTGACGCATCGCAAGGATCATGACGATGGCTGTTTGGTAACATTGGTAACACCAACCTTCGATGGGGGATCTTGGGTAGTATCCAGGGGAGGATGCCCCCGACGAAGCCCCAGAAGACAGTGAAGAAGACCAGCGGGATAAAGGAAGCAGCCATGATTTTCTGTCAGTTCTGCCGTATCGATCTCGTGACTTTCTCGCTCGCTACCAGTGGTGTCTTGGCCGGCCTTGTGGCCTCATCCCGCTCCCCAACCTCCGTAGCGTTTATAGCGGAAAAGGTCGTTCCCTTGATCACACAACCTTCACGAAGGTTGGAGCCGGCGTCAGCATGTGCACGCGCCAGCTGACTTAGAGTTCGCGTCCGCCGTCAGCAAACAACGTGTGGTAGGTGTATGTCACGTCAAGGTTCTGCACGAGGAACAAGTTGTCCCGAGTGTATAAACGACACTGGCATCGTCTGCCGATGCCACCGTCATTACGTCCTGTGGTCCGTGGTAAGCCGCCTGTCGTCAAACATCTTTTGTAGCTGTTGCAACTGTCCCTTTTTAGCATTCAGGTCCACGCTTTTCTCTAAACCCTCCGTGATGGCGGACTCCTTGAAGTCGACTTCGGTCAATACTTTGGAAAGCAACGGGGATGCTCACTGGTATACAACTTTTGACGATGCCAAAAGTTGCTCCCAGCAGACAACAGAGGCCATTCAGGCAGAGGCTCCTTCCTCGGCAGAGGTGCCGAGGAAGGAGTGGCCGTGGCGCCGCGCCAAGAAGTGCGCGGTCATGCTCTCCTTCTCAGGAAAGAACTACATGGGCATGCAGATACAAAGGTACGGTAACTAACAACAAATGGACGCAACCAAGCGTTGGTACAACAGGAATAACGCTATTGTCAGTCAGTGCTCATCGCTTTATTGAATTTTCGATCGACAGGACCAACGGACTCCCCACCATCGAGGAGGAGTTGTTGAGAGCTTTCAGAGATAGCGGCGTCATCGCTCCGGAGTGGTACGACAACCCACAGAAAGCCTTTTTCCAGAGGGCGTCGCGCACCGACAAGGGAGTCTCCGCCCTGAAGATGGTCGTCTCGCTCAAGATGCGTGAGTAACATTAACCTTTCGGCTTAGTCATTTTGCTCAGTTAGAAACTAGAGGAATGGGGGTAGACTTATGCGCTGCGGCAGTCACCTGGCGGTAGGACGAGCCATTCTTGGTCTCCTCGCTGAAACTGTTGGAGCGACATTTTCTCTTGTGCTTATTTTCTCTCATGTGGACGTCGTCGACAGTGACGTCGACAGTGACGTCGTCCCTCTGACTGGACGAGATGCTGCAGTCGGTCCTCACCTTGCTGTCCCCTGAACGTGGTGGTAAAAAGGCTCCAAGGGAGAGCATTTCTATATCGCACGTTCCTTGTACATGCTCCCGGATAGAGTTGGGCTGTTCCGCCATGCCGAGATTTGGCACTGACCGGCTGAAGGATTCGCTGTGCATTTCTGAAGAGCTCATTGGGACTTCATCGACTTCATCTCTGTTCAAATCCCCGACGTTACCAGCGGACCTCTGAAAAGACTTGGCAAGTGAGAGGGCCATTTGACGATCCTTTAGCTTGTCCTTGTCTGCTACTGCATTGATTTCTTTGTCGTTTTCGATCATCGACGTCCCAGAAGCGAGGGAGTCCTTGCACCTCCTCACCCTCTGTTGACCCCCTGAAGATATTGGCCTCCTCCTGTTGGCAGGCGGTCTTGCCCGCTGGAAATGGCGAAGCTTCTCGGTCTCGCCTATGCCGAAGTCCTCCTGTACCTCGACCTTTTCTGCTGGCGTCTGCTTCTTGTTCGACTTTGTCTTTGTAGATTTCGTCTTCGTTCTGGTCTTAGTCGCAAACATCATCCTGATTAATGAGCGGAACCTGCGTCTGCCACCACTGTTCCTCCCGTCATTGCTATGATCACTACGTTCTGATGACATTGTTCAATTTGTCCAGCGTCAGGAATAATGATGGATGGAAAATGGAAGCTTCTGCAGCGACTCAGGAATGCTTGCAATGGCGAGAATTCATCACCGGTATGCACTCCACCCGTAGCCACTTGTGGGCTCTTGACACCGACGAAAACACTCTCTCCTTGACAGCGGATTCCAGCCGAGTGCGCGCTCAATGAGCCTCAGCACTAGCGGAAATGCAATCTTATGATATCACGTGTGACTTGGCGGACAAGCTGGTCCAGGGAGATATCCTGAACTCATTTGACTGAGGTCATCGAGGCTGTTCAGGAAGTGCAGCTACTGAGGATGGATTTTCCTTCCTCTCGTGTGAAACATAATACCTCCGGATCGCTGGAATGCATAAGCGCGCTCGCTTGATCTTCCTCCGGAGTTGCGCTACAGCTTTGTTGCTCTACGGTCGGACGACACAGTTGAAAAGCAATTTTTTTCTGTCCATCCCTAGCGGATGAGTCAAAAAGATTCCACCTTTTTGTCCGCCCCTCTCGGCATTGCGGCCTCCCTCGCCAGTGCTTGGACTAGGGAGTTCCCGTCATGGACGCTTCCTTCACTGCCTCGCAGGCCAACATCCTTTCTTTGTGGCGCACACAGTTCGCTCTGTCCTCTCTTGATAAGGCCTGCTATAGTTGTAGCACTCTTACGTTGCCACGCACGTACCTACTGTAGTCATATTAATCGCACCACGGTTGAGCGAGCGAGCGGGCGAACGAGCGAGTGAGTGAGTGAGCTGGCGAGATTCAGCCCACTGTTTTCTGCGAATAAGACCTCGTATGAGTCATGGAGGAAGCAAACGAGGTCCTCACCTCTGCGATGCATTTAATTGGTGGGATGATGATTATTGCTCAACGATCTCGCCCTGCTCAATCTCATGGCGAACTTGCTGGTTGCGGCACGATTTGCATGTCACATTCTCAGGTTCCTCCTCCCACTCCTCTTGTCCCACTGCCACCTGTTAAACGGTCCTTTTGTTCGTAGAGAGACATGACGGCAATGACGGACGAGGGCGCGTGTTAGCTTGACTTAAGCTCGCTGACGATTACGCCAACAGATCTATAAACGCATTGCCAACGATGATGAATTTGATCGGGTGCCCACCCTGCAACGTGGCTGCGGCGCACCTGGCGATCGACGAGCAGGACGAAGTCACGTGTTGATTTCCATTTCCCTGCCCATCCACTTGGAGCAGTACAGTGCACAGGACTGCCACCGTAAATGCAGTGGAGATGGAGAGGGTGTTGCCCTTTGGTACCTTGTTTCATATGCGTGCGTGTTTAACATGGCCTGTGAGGGCAGGCCAAAGCAGAGCAGGACAAGAGCCATGTTTCATGTTTGTTGATGAAGAAAACGTACAACGGACTAGTGCCTTGCATCGACGTAGCACTCTTCCACGTCGACGTCGATATCGACATCGTGGTCTCACTGTAGCTCTAGTCGACGATGTCCGCCGTCAACGACTGTGGGGAATCGTTGCACTTCCTACGATGACCTTGCCCAACTCGTAGTCCTTCCGGAAAGGAGCAACTTGGGCGTTTTCGACTGTCTGCACCGCGGGGATCCTGTCGTAGCTGGGCCACCATGATCTTGTGTGTCCTAAGGTCTCGGTGATGTCGCTTTTAAGAATAATTTTTGTCTTCGCTAAAACTTGGGTTTCAGTGTAGTCTGGAAGTGTTGAGTAGCCATTTCTGTCGCAATCGGAGACAACAACTTCTAGGCTTCCTCCTAATGACCGGAAAGCTCTCTTTGACTTCCCCACGAGAGGCGGGTCTCCTCCACTTCCAGAACGCCAAAGTCATCGGGTCGGACACTCCAGCGGAGGAGCGGCAAGTGCAAGGACCCCAGTCTCCAAACAGCAGCGCCGTCGAGCTGAGCCAAAAGGCAGGGGTGCTTTATTTCAGAGGTGGATCGCTACGGAGAGTGGGGGCAACGAGTTACCAGTTGTGCGACCGAAAGTTCTGTGGCTGCTGCCAGAAGGAGGTCCAATACGTCGTCAGTCTAGACAGTCCACGGTGACCCTGGAAACGTTGGAGATCACCTTCTTGGATTGGCATTGACAAATTGGATTTTTTTTCATTCCTGGAGGATTGCTGGTCGTCGCTGTTCTGTCAGAGGCAATGTTTCGAGCTCTTCGCCATCACTGCTGCCCTCGGCTTCTCCCGCAGAGTTCCGACGACGTAAACACTGTTATGGCGCTGGAGGCGTCCAGCGCCATCATCTCCTCGGACTCCTCTAGTCCAAAAGCGAGGGCAACAAATCCAGTACTTGTACCATGCATCAACCGGAACGAGGGTCGGTGTCTCAGCACGCATCCAGGAGCGATTTGCCCACAAGTGCCCAATGAGCGTTGCGCCAAGCATCACACCAGCAGCCACTGTCTTGCCAGCCACTCGGGGGGATCGAAGCTAAAGTGCTCCACGTCGTCCTCCTCGATGGAGGCAGTAGAGGAACTGAGATCTGTGTCCGACTCATTTGGAATACGTCGCTTTAGAAAAGGCATTCCGAGGAGGGTCAAAGAGCATCTTCAAGATGAAGAAGTGAAGGAAGAGGGACAAAAAGCGAATGAGAAAAGTTCAAGTAGTACATACAGACATGAGCACAGCCCCCCCCCCCCCAATGGTCCATTTTTTAGGGGGGGGGGTACAGCTTTCCCTGCCCACTACACAGACATGCTTATTACACAAAAATGTCATATTTTTAAAAATGAGAAAGTTCTCTGGAGGCCTCCTTTAAATATCACTAATATTTAAAAAAATTTATAAAAATTTATAACATAATGAAAAATAAAAGTGGACAAAAATTGCTGATCAGCAGAAATACGATGCAGGATAGGCATCTTAAGGAAGGGCTAAACTATTGACCTTAAGTCTAACCTACCGATCGGTACATTAGTGATATTTAAAGGAGGCCCCCAGAGAACTTTCTCATTTTTAAAAATATGACATTTTTGTGTAATAAGCATGTCTGTGTAGTGGACAGGGAAAGCTGTACCCCCCCTAAAAAATGGACCATTTGGGGGGGGGCTGTGCTCATGTCTGACTGTACATACTACCTATGCTGTTGCTGTAGTCTGGTTACCAGTAATCAGTACTTACCCGCAGTCGGTACTCCAAATCTTCAGGCGAAAAAGTATACGCTGCCTTAGTGGATTAAATAGTGTATTATTACACTATTATTATTAAATAGTGTATTACTGTATTTATGATTAAATAGCGTATTACATCTGTAGCCTTAATAGGGTGACCTAAACGAATGGGGCAACGCTTTTATGAATTTGGCTGAATAAATACTTTCTTAGCCTAAATACCCATATTGACTTGCATGTCAACTTGTGACCTGTAGGGCTACATCAACACGAGCTTATGGTGCAGCAGTTTCTCATGCCCAGGAGTTTTTTCAGTCTCATAACTCGGTGCCTAATCTTTGTAGCAGTGCTTCAATGTGGTTGTGGCCGACTTCGTCAAGGGTCCAGTACCGCGCGGTAGTAGTCGAGAAGACCCACATGTTCTTTGGCGTGATGTTCTGCTTCGTGCGCAACGTTTGTGTCCTTCTTTTTTTAGTGGAGGAGAAGGACAGCGCGGACAAGATCAACTGCCACCTGCCCTTGGATATCCGGGTGCATGCGCTGCGAAGGGTGACCAAGAACTTTAACGCGAAGAATTCGTGTGATGCTCGCACGTACCATTACCTTATGCCCACGTTCGCCTTCAGCCCCGTGGAAAAGCTCCTGACAGAGGATTTCAGAATGGACGAGGAGACGAGAGCAAAGGTGAACACGACACTGGCGTTCTTCCTCGGCACAAAGTACTACCACAACTACACGTCAGGAAAGTAAGTATGGCAGACGATGTCTTGTGCTACCAACTTGTTCGTCAGCTTCACGTCTTTTTAGAGTTCCCCACGAGCCCTCCTGTCAGCGCTACATCCACTCGTTCCAGATAGGTGAGCCTTTCGTGCGCTCAGGGATCGAGTTCGCGGTGATCACCGTCAAGGGACAGAGTTTCATGCTCCATCAGGTCACATAAGTTTCTTTGGTTGAGCATCATCGCATTGGCTTTGATATGATTCTTGATGCATGTCCTACACAGATTCGAAAGATGCTCGGCATGACGATTGCGGTGGTGAGGGGTCACGCCAGCGAGAAGGTGATCCAGCTGACGTGGGGGGAAGACAGAATCGACGTTCCAAGGGCGCCCGGCTTGGGGCTGATGCTGGATGAGGTGAGTAGCGCAAGGCACATTCTATATAGCAGGACCTGCCACCTTCCACTGTAGGCTAGTTTGACAAGGTCCCTTTTTTTTGGAAAATCATGTTTTTGGTCTGGATTTGGGGCCTTTGGCCAAAATATTTAGATTTTTATACAGTAGACCCCGCTTATAACACCACCCTTGGGCTGCGGCAATTCTGGTCTTATAAGTGATCTGGTGCTATAACCAGGTTTGCTCAAATAGCTCTATTTTCAACCTTCAAATGTATGTATTGGGTGTTCCAAAGAACCTGTCGAGTGTAGACTGCTTAAGGAACTGATC
>JAAUXU010078847.1_pt1 | contig 36487 bp, 34 predicted proteins | sample 7278151 | NCBI WGS metagenome assembly JAAUXU01 (sample SAMN14350113, study PRJNA611818) | marine sediment metagenome | isolation source: surface marine sediment (1.8m) | place: French Polynesia: Moorea | collected 2018-08 | reverse complement strand
AACGCGCACACCAATTGTCTGTGTTACTCCACAACCTGCCAGCCACCAAAAACTTCCACCACAACCACCCCGGGGGGGGGGGGGGGGGGGGGGCACGCGTCGGGTCATTCGTGACTTAGCTCTTATCTTACCCTATGAGCTTCAACACAAGTAGGTCTTCTTCACAAGGGTGACATATCCGTGAGCATGATGGTGCACCCATTGTTTACGTGCTCCATGACTTCCTGCTTAAGGTTGCACACTGCCTCCTTGAGCTTTTTGACGACGCCGGCGAGCTCGCCATTCTCGCCCTTCAACTGTTGCACTTTCTCGTCCAGCTGACTGATTCTCTCCAACTTCCGTTTTCGGCACTTAGAGGCTGCCACTCGGTTCCTCTGTCGCTTGCGCTCCAACTTGATCTTCTCCTGCGTCTCCATGTCGATGGGGTTGAGTGTGCTGCCGTCTCTGCTGTCCTCGTCCAGGAGGCTCTCTTGTTTGACCGTAACGCCCTCGGGCAACTCATTGGAGTCAAGGGACCCCGACGCACCGGACGAAGGTCGTGGGGACACGGCGGCAGAATCATTATCAACAGGCAGCGGCGGCTGATCGGCAATCGCGCTTGCGGCAATCGCTAGGCTGTTGCGGTGGGCGGCTGTGGCGCGCTCGATCGTGGAGATGGCTGTCGCGTTGGCGGTCACTGCCGTCGTCACGGCGGTGGTGGTGCTCGAAGCAGGCGGTTGACGCTGGTTGGACTTATGCATATTCATGAGGGCCTCCTCGAAAGGCTGCACGTACAGCTCCTGCTCCTTAGTGGGACTCTTGGTGAAGAAGATGTTTCCAGAGGGTGTAGGCGTGGCACCCGTGCCGCTGCTCAGGAACTTGGCCAGTTCGGGCGAGGACAGCTTCAGCATCTGAACGTCCGGCGTGGTTAGAACGGGCGGCGCGGCTGCACCTCCGAGCGCAGATGAGGCCAGGCGTGCCCTTTTGCTGCCCGACGGTACGCTTGAGTTTAGATCAAGGCTGAGGCCGCGCTTGGAGGCAGACGGCGGCACCTGCTGCTTCGACATGGCGGGGACGTTCCCTCGGCGAAACGGCTGGTGGCACGACGTCTTGGACAGATCTATGGGGAGAAGATAGTGCTCGGTAAGAACGGTGGGGATCTCGTCCGCCATAGTCGGAAAGCTAAGCCACTTTTTCTTGTCGTCTGCGACTGTTCGGGACCTCAGGCACTGCACACCTGTGCGCTCCTCGCAGCCCGCCAAGATGGAGAAGGCCTCGCAGCACACCAGAACAGGTGTTCTCGAGAGTCTCTGTCGCATTGAAAATGTCACTCATTATTCGCTCACCTGTTCTCCGATGAGGAGGGGCTCGACTTTGTACTCCTCTTTGACGTTGTGGGCTTTCCCCTGTCCTGGGGTAAAGTGATGCGAGCACTTGGCAGGGGTGACTCACTCGTATTGTGGGACGGGACGACTCCATTGGCGCTTCCAGACGATTCCTGGACTGACGTCAATGACAGCGTTCGCGATTGGTTGGCAGCTCCCGAACAAGCGTGACGTCACCCCACTGCAGAGACCGTAGACATCGCGTTGAACAAGAACGACAACTGAGACTGACGGCCAGAGGCCAGGCGTCAATCCACAGCTGCTTGCTTCGGACTCCACCGAGGAGAGCAGCATCGGACTGCTCTGAGCGTTTGCCACCGTGCCGGCCATCTCCGCAGTCGAAGGGGCCGCAGTCGCACACCGCAACGGCCTGGCGATTGTCACTTGCTGTATTGCCGATCACCTCCCACTGCTAGTCGAACGTGATTCCGCCGTTTCTGTAGCAAATGAACCTCATTCATAGACAGAGTAGTCCCTGAGCACTTTGGTCCATAGAGAAAATGTGGGCAATCGCTGAAGGAGGGACACATTTTGGGTACAATTTGTTGATGATTCACTGAGTGATGCCACAGTTTTTTATGTCTGGGAGAAATCTCTCTATATAAAGCAGTTGTAATTTATGTAGTCTGTGTGTCTGCCTGCCTGCATAAGCCATGTCATACTGTCTGTTCCTGGTACTTTTGACTTGGTTGCTGCCATCTACAGTGTGTGTAAGTGTCTGTCTATCTGTCAGGTTATGGGGACTACAGAGGCACAAACTGAACAGGCAGTGACTTTATAATTGAGGGGCTTCATTGGAGCTACCAGCGAAGCTGGTCGGATCTCCTAGTTTTTTATAAAAAAAAATGCTGAGATTTTTTTAAAACTGCAATGCTTCTCATATTGTTTAAGTCCTATTCCAGTTCCAGCATGCTGGCTCTAATCAATATCATATATAACCTGTAACCGCATCATGAATGCAAACTTAACAAAAGGAATTACAGGAAGGTAATTCACCCTTTATTATCATAAATTACACGTAACATAACTCCGTGAAAGTCACAGAAGTCACAGCTGACTTTTATGTAGCGTCCATGGGTTGCAACACCAGCGTCCTCTGGCGTTCCATTTTCCGGTGATGCTGGCACGCAGCAGGCAGGAGTCGAGTTCTTGGAAAATGGTGGCGCACAGGAAAACCCTCCTACTCTGACGCCGCTTAAGATCTCCACCAGATCTAGAAAGATCGTTGTTGCCCACTTATATGAAGATGTCAGAGCAATGAAGGAAGTCTAGAAGCGAAGAAGCAAAATGTTGTAATGTTCTGACTAGATGACATTTTTTTTCTTGCTTCTTTCCCTTTTTTTCGTCGGTATTTTCTTGGCCTGCCAAAGAGGCCTCATAAGGCCAAGCGAGCACAGCTGTACGTCAGCTGTTGTCAGCTGAAGTATAAACAAACGAAAGGAGTTGGAAGCAGCGTGGCGGTGAGGTAGGAGAAGCCCCAGTCCTCGTTGCACCCGGCCAGGTGGGTCGTCGGAAAGATACTTAAAGGTGTACATACTCGGTTTGAAGGGAAATGTCACCAGCGCGCTCCACTAAGGGAGGCGTGAAGAAGCGGGGCCAGGGCGAGGAAGAGCAGCACGATGTCACAGGCGTCGAAGCGAAAGAGGCCTCGGGAGGCAAGCGCGTCTGTCGGGGCGGCGCCCACGGACGAGAGAGTCCGAACATCCTGGTGACGGGCACCCCGGGCACCGGGAAGTCACTTCTCTGCAGCCGTCTGCTGGAACGCCAGGACGAATCCTTCAAGCTCCGATGGATAAATGTGGGGGAATTCGCGCGTGAGCGAGGCCATCTGGGGCAGTGGGATCCGGATTTTGAGTGTCACGAGCTGGAGGAGGACTCCCTGCTGGATGACTTGGAGGAGCCGGCAGCTGCGGGCGGCCTCGTCGTCGACCATCACGTCACAGACTTTTTTCCCGAGCGCTTCTTTGATGCAGTCTTCGTACTGCGCGCCGAGAGCGAGCGGCTCTACGACCGACTCAAGGAAAGGGGTTACGCCGGAAAGAAATTAGAGAACAACATGCAGTGTGAGATCTTCCAGACGGTACTGGACGAGGCCAGGGAAAGCTATAGAGAAGAAATTGTCCACGAGCTAAGGAGCGACAATTTGGAGGAGCTCGAGCAGAACGTCAGCAGAATACGGACTTGGATGAGGCAATGGAGGATAGACAACAGCTGTCAGCAGAAGTGATGAACATATAAATAAAGAAGACCGAATCCGTCAAGAACACTTGTTTGATTTGTCGACTGCAACTGCGTCAAACGCCTTATTCTACTTTTCTAGGAACATGGAACTGACGTGCGCCGTGCAGAGATACGCATGGGGCAAGCCTGGGCTCTCCAGTGCCGTCGCCTCCCTTCAATCCGCGGCAAATCCGGACTTCTCCGTTGTTCCGGACTCGCCATACGCTGAGCTGTGGATGGGAACTCACGTCAATGGACCTTCCATGCTGGCTTCCCCTGACAGAAGGATCTCGTTGAAAGAGTACATAGCGGAAAACCCTTCGGTGCTTGGCGAACAAAGTCGCACGCGCTTCGGGGAGGATGGCCTGCCTTTCCTGTTTAAAGTCTTGTCCGTGAACAAGGCCCTGTCAATCCAGACCCACCCGGACAAGGACAGCGCCAAAAAATTGCATTTGCAGAAACCGGACGTATACAAAGACCCCAACCACAAACCCGAGCTCGCCGTCGCACTCACTCGTTTTGAGGGACTCTGTGGCTTCAGACCGCTCACCGAAATCCAGTCTGCCGTGCAGTCTATTCCTCAACTCGCCAACGTCATGGGCGGCCCGAGCAAAGTGTCAGACCTGATCAGGGCCACCAAAGCAGATTACCAGGCTCCTTTGAAGACTGCCTTCACCTTTTTGATGACAGCTCCAGAAGAGTTGCTTACCGAAAATCTGGCCAGTCTGGAGAAGGAGGTACGAGTCAAGGAAAGCAAAAGTGACACTGAGGAATTGTTTCTCCGCCTGCTGGGCCAGTATCCGGGCGACGTGGGCTGTTTTGTCGCTTTCCTCCTCAACTATTTAATCCTCGCTCCTGGTGAGGCCATGTTTCTCGCTCCTAATCTCATCCATTGTTATCTCTCTGGTGACTGCATTGAATGCATGGCTTGCTCGGATAATGTGGTGCGCGCAGGCCTCACGCCCAAGCTGATTGATGCGGTCACTCTGTGCGAGCTGCTTCGCTATGATTGTGCTCCTGAAGAGGAAATGAAGTTCCAACCTACTTCCGAAAATGCTTCAGTACTCGTCTACAATCCCCCAGTGGACGACTTTGCAGTGGCCAAGGTGGAGATAACCGAAGAAAGCCCGCTCGAGCTGGTGCCAAGAGTCAGCGCCAGCATCATCCTCGTAGTAGAGGGTGGAGGGACTTTCAGGCTGAAGGACACAGACGATGAAGTGGTCTTAAAGAAGGGCAAGGTGTTCTTCCTCGCAGCCAATGAAGAGGTCACAGTCAAGAAGAGTGATCCAGGAGTATTAAAGATGTTTCAAGCATTTTGTTAACTTAGTCTCGAAGAAAAAGGTTATAGTAGCGTTACAGTTCTTAATAGTTTATTAAAGAAGAGCGTTGTGCACGCACTGCTAGTGTTGAGTTGTTTAGTTTGCTGTACACGCGTTAAATGACTACTCTTTCTGCTTTGCTTGACAGATCTAGGTGGTCATGGCCGAAGCGATTAGGCGTCTGGCGTCCAGAGCCGCCACTACCGACCAGCTCATATCAGCGTTACGCACCCAGATCCGGGAGCTGAGCACCAATGCTAGCGGTGAAGGTGCCGGCTGTCCGTATCAGACCTTCGAGGCCGAGATTGCGTCTCTGAGGAAGGAGAACGACGCGCTGAGGAAGCAGATCGATGATCAAAAGGAGGCACTCGTGAAGGCTGAGGTTGCCAACGGGGTGCCGCAGGTCAAGGCTCCAGGTACGATGTGACAGCCGCGTTGTGTCCTTCTCAAGTTAACACTCCTCCACGAACCTTAGCGGCCAGCAAAGGCGCTCCAAGCGGCGCTGGTGGAGACGAGGTGGTCGCGCCGAAGCAACCCTCGGACGCTCAGGTGGATGCCAAGAAGGAGAAGCCCAAAAAAGAGAAGAAAGAAGGTGGCAAGAAGAAACAGGACCAAGATCTCCCGGTGCATGTAGGAAGGTGAGCCATCAATAGAAACGTCTCCTTTGCGTACTGTATTCTCAATGGCCTCATACTGAAGTATCTTAACGATAACAGCAGTGGACTGGACTTCAAGGCAGCGATTGACAAGGAGGAATTCAGTCAAACAATCTTCCTCCGTTGGAAGCTACAGCAAGATGTTTCGAAAAGTCTAATGAGGTTTTTCGGATCTATTCCACTGCTGAGGATCTCAATATGGCTTCACTGGTCATTTAAAACGCGTCCCAGTACCTCACGGAGTAAACTGTCTGTCACGGATCTCAGAAGTTCTTGCCAATCTCGTGGTTGCAACTCCATGTCAGTTCTTGAGACCCTGACCCCGTTTTGGTCCGCAGTCAAGGCGGAAAAGCAGTGTAGCCGGTTCCAATTGCTTCATTTGCTAGCATAAGGACACAAAAGAAATTGACGGGGTGGAGCGGCTGCCCGGGGGTCGTCAAGGCCTCGAGAGCTTCTAAATACAAAAAGAGTGCGTATAGTGCTACTTACCCACATTTACGTTTGTAGTTTAACTTTGTGTGTGCGTTATATTGCATTGAACGACTATTTTTGTACGCTAAAAAAAAATCATGGGTCAAGCCTACTGAGGCACAACGGTACTTTTTTGCCTTTTTTTTTAGCCTGGACATGAGAATTGGCTTGATCCGCTCGGCCAAGAAGCATCCGGACGCGGACTCGCTTTATGTGGAGGAGGTGGACGTGGGGGAGGAGAAGCCTCGTACCGTCATCTCCGGCTTGGTCAAGTTCATCCCGCTGGAGGAAATGCAAAATCGAAAAGCTATCATGCTGTGCAATCTCAAACCTTCCAAGATGAGGGGTATCATGTCGGAGGCGATGGTCATGTGCGCCTCTACGCCCGAAAAAGTGAGAATGTTTTCTGTTCTTTTTGTGGTTGGCCCGGCCGGTAACATGTTCGCTTCTTAGGTCGAGATCTTGTCCCCGCCGGAAGATGCAGTCCCCGGCGACCTCGTCTCAGTACCGGGATTTCCTCGTCTTGCCACTGCCGAGTCCCAGCTCAATCCCAAGAAGAAAATCTTCGAGACTTGCGCCCCCGATCTCCGAGTGAACAGTGACGGCGTCGCCACCTTCAAGGGCGTGCCTTGGGCTGTCAACGGCAAACCCTGCACTGCTCGGAGTCTCAGAGACGTTCAGATCAAATAAAGAGTCAGTTCCTCGGACAATCCGAGGAGCAGACGCCTCAAACGTACTTATAGTATGCATGACCGGCCCATTTAGAAAGGGCAGCACTCGTTTGAGGCGGCGCTCAAGGTCGTGTCATGTTAGGAGCTGCTGTTGTCCTATGAATAGCTGAGGCCAACTGAGGATAACTAACTCGTGAATAGTCTTAGACGGGACGGTCAAATTCTGTCTAAACCTAAAAGTTCGTTTTATTAAAAGAAAAGCATTGGAAATCATAAAAACGAAACAAATTTCTGCACAAAAGCTATAATGTTATTTGCTCTTCGAACAAGTTCTTCAGCAGCACTTTTGTCAGCCTCTCTTGTGCACATCTTTACATAGAGGAAGGAGCTTTTGTTCAGAAATGTCTTCGCTGTCATACGTACGTGATGAACTTCGTAGTGCTGACGGGAGAATGTCAGCAGTGATGTTGATGTACGTGCAATTCATTTTGTTTTACCTACATTACATGATTTTGCTTAATCTCTAAATCTCAAAAGTCGAGGGTCCGCTGGATAGCCTCCGGTTCCGCTGGCGCTGCTGCTTGGTCCGGCTGCTGGAGAATCAGCCTTGTTGGTATTGTTCCTGGTACCCGGCGCGGCACCGACGCAGTGCTGAGTCTCGATGTCAACCCGACAAATGGGACAGCGTTTGTTGAGAGTCAGCCACTGATCCACGCAGGGGACGTGGAACAAGTGCATGCAAGGCAGGCGGCGCACGTCCTCGCCATCGTCGAATTCTGAACGAAAAAAGTAGGGATAGGATGCGATTAAACAAACACTTAAGGCAATAACAAAACAATTGAAAGTAAGAACGTATGTAAGAGAAACTGCACTCACCACAAAGGCAGATAGTGCACTTGTCCACCTCCTCCTTTTCGTCGTCGGCCAACACGCGAACGATCTTCTTGAACTTGTGAGGGAATGTGTTGCGCTCTATGCATCCTCGAGACGCTCCACGACTGCTTTCGATGGTGCGACGCTGCTCCACAAAGCGGAAATACTCCTCGTGGTAGCGCACAGGCATGACCAATGGTAACATGGGATTCATGGCCGCCGCGGCAGCAGCTGCAGCCGCAGCGGCAGCGGGATGATGAGGTGGTTGCGGCTGATGGGGTACTTGCGGAGGAACGACCTCCGGTGTGGCGCCGACAGGCAGGCCGAACGCGAAAGGATTGCTGAGGTGGGCAGGCAGCGGTGGCGGGACTGTGGATGAGGATCCGTTATTGCCCATGACGCTGCTCATGTGACGACGCATCATTTCCTGGTGCTGCTGGTGTGAATGCCACAGACGTTGGTGTCTAGGATGCATGCGAGTCTGGTGATGCTGGTGGTAAGGCTGCGGCGCTGGATTATGGTGAGCCCCAGCAGCGGCGGCGGCAGCGGCGGCAGCATTAGCCGCTGCGGAATGCAGGGATCGTCCCGTCGAAGAAGGATAGTACTGCATGCGCCAAACAGCGTTCAAGAGGCGGTGGTCACTGGGAGGAGCAGCCGCGAGATCGTTTGCAGTCGGAGGCGGTGGAGGAGGGACGACGGAGGTCGCATTGATCACTGGTTGATGCGCATCCGGAGGGTGACGAGACGAACGCTGCCCAGCATGATGATGGTGGTGGTGATGGTGATGGTAGTCTCCGGGTTCCGCCATGTCCATGGAGCCAGCTCTCTGGTGAATGCGACAGTGAGCATCCTGACATCCGTTGGCGGCGTGGCTTGTGGCGGGCGCAGCCCGTAGAAGACCTCCCGACGGCACAACTGAGGGTGTCCCACCCAGGTGATGGCTGGTACGCGCTGGGACGTGGAAGAATTCCGGATGGCGGAGACGGCGCGGTCGGTAGTCTCTATATGGTGGCAAACTGCTAGCTGATGCAGCCGAAATTTCTCCTTGCTCTTCTGTGCACTCGCCAGAGCACCGCTCGTCCATGCAAAAAGGATATCGCGGAGGCTGCGCCCGTTGACGGCGGTCGCTCTGGTGGTGTTGATTGTGGCGAACGTGAAGACTTTCTTCTGAGGGAGGATGCGACTGCTGTTGCTGATTTGCGCCGATGGTCGTTGATGGGATCGCCGATGGAGTCGAACTGCGAGAGCTGCTCCTGCTCGACTGCACATTTGGGGGTAACAGACCAGAAGGTGCAGTGGCGAAGCGACGCAGCTTAATGCCACCTCCACCACCGTGTGCTGTGGCAGATGTAGCTGCGCCTCGAGGTGCCTGTTGGTTGATGACTTCGACCTGGATGTCGTCGTCGTCATTTGCGCTGTCAGATTCTTGGGTGAGGTCAACTTCAACCACCCTCCTTGACGCCGACGCCGACGGCGTACCCGAGGACTTGCTGCCGATCTTACGCCTACGAAAGATCTTGACGACAGTAACATCCTCCTCTTCCTTGCAGGAATCCTCGGTGTCCGAGGAAAGGCAGTCTAGGGACAGATCTGGAGCGCTGAGCTCGTTCTGATCGCCACGTCGTGGCTGCTGAAGTCCAGACGGCCCAGGTTGAGGACTGCTACTTCTGCTCTCGCCTTCTCCGCCTTGATTCTCCTCTTTCTTGATGGTACGAGTAGTGGAACAATCGCGACTTGCCCGAACTGATTCTTCGCTCAAAGTGCTGGAACTAACGCCGCAATCGTCGTCCACAGTGAGGTCGGCGGAGACGGTGGAACCGGAGTCTTGGCCATCTCTGGACTGAGGACTACTGTTGATTTGAGTGGAGTCGCAGAGTCCAGAGTCCTTTGAGCCAAGTCTTTCCAAACTCGAGCCTTTGACTCTATTTCGCCTTTTGTTGCCATCTTCATCACTTTGCGGGCCCGCAGCAGCCGCTAAAGTTCTCTTCATCAGCCTTCTACGCGTAGACGTTTCTCGGTTTGAGTCAAGGCTAGGAGCTGCGGTCGACGACGAGGTGGACGACATTGGGTCAGACCTACGGACGTAGACCGATACCATCGGGTTGGAAGATGACGAGGAGGAGGAACCCGTAGGATAATGGTGGTGGTGGAGATGATGATGGTAGTGGTGATGCCTGCTGTATGCCGCGGACGACCTGTTTCTTGCTTGTAGCGACTGCTCCAAAGCCACGGCGTAGCTTGGTGGCGGGCCAAGCACAGGCGGTGGCGGCTGAGGAGGGGCAGCAGAAGAAGCTGCCGCCAGCGTCGGGGTCACTAAGGCTGCTACGTATCTATTGGTTTCGTAGGGCTGGAGAGCGGCCAGGAGGTCGGTCGAGGAGGTAGCGACCGCTGCTGAGGACGACGATGAAGGCCGGCGATGAAAGTAAGGCAATGAGTTCATCAGGAGTCGTCTGTTCTCCGACGGGCGGTCAGGGTTCCGTCGACGGTGTCGGGAGAGCTGGGGCGACAAGGGATGACAGTGTGCTAGGTTGTCGAGAACTCCATCATTCCTGAAGTATAAAGATAAGCATAACGTAAGCTTTAAACCTCACACTCTGGTCGAAATGATCTAACTCTACAAACACCATGAAGCCGTTATCAGCTTACTACTCAGGCTCAAAATTGTACGCACCGAGAAGTCGGCGTGACGTACTGGCTTTGCTCTGACGGGTAGAGGGAGCAGTAGCTACCCAAAGAGGGGCTGTGCGGCGCAATCCGCGCGCTTGAGTAGCTGTAGGAGTTGGTGGCTCTACTGTTTTCGAAGGCGCTGCGATGGTGAAGCACTGGTTGTACAGTCTCAGCGGAGGACGGCAAGATCTCCGGTGGTTCCGACTCCGCATTGTGCTCTGGATGTGGAGTAGGGGGCGACCGACGACGGCCCGGATACGAGTGTCTCAGTTCCCCAATGCTCTCGTCGATCCCCTCTTCTTCTCGGTCGTTTTCGTCGTCGCTCCCTGCAGCAAAGAAGTCCTCCAGCGTGTCGATTTCGGCCTCTAGCGTCTCGAGCCCTTCGACGGTGGGAGAAGACGAGGAGCCGCCGCCTGACGCCGGGGCGTTGTACGCAGTTTGGAAAATGGCCCCTAAGCTTTCGCCGGCCTCCTCGTCGATTGTGTCTTCAGGCTCGAACTCACAGGCAGGAAAATCGTCGGGGACGACGGAGGCGGCCTTCTTGATCGCGCCAGAGTTGCGGGGATCTGAGTTGGTTTCGCACTCCCTCGACGTCCCCGGGACGGGAGAGGCGGTTTCTGCCGCAGCGGAGGCGGCCATGGCGCGCCCAAGAACCCTCGGGGCTTCAACAAAAGTGCCCCGGAGGGTTCCGGGCGGCTCGGATACGCGGGGCGCACGGGAGAGAACCCGTCCGCATGGAACTGGGAGCCCCCAACTTCTGAGTTCCCAAATTCCTTTTTCTGCCCGCTCCAGCTCAGCTCGCCCGCGCTACCCCAGGCTGGCCTGGACGTGGACGGCCAACACAGAAATTCTTGCCTGCGTTAGGCATTCGCTCGAAAGCTGGGGTCTCGAGTCCCCGAGCCGGCCCGGGCCGGGGTGAGGGGCGGAGGCGATGGCCGCCGGGAGGGGAGGAGACCCGGAGACAACAGAAATTCGCCGACTACGTCCCCGTCGACCTCCTCGACCCCGAGGACGCTCTAGCGACCGACGTGGGTCGCGGGCCGCGGAACCATCTTTGCCCACCCCGACCTACCTGGTCTGGCTGCGGACGCGAGAGCGCATAAAGAAACTGCTGCGCAGCTGCTGCTGATCCCCCAGTCTCTTTGTGTTGTTCTCGGCCAGCCCCAGGACAGACAGTTGTTGCTACAAAGGAGTGCGCGCGCTCTCCTCCATAGGTTCCTTCGCCAGCATTCGCGCCATCTACTCCGCCCGCCCCGTTCGTAGTCTCCGTGCGGGCGGAGGCCCCGGAGTCGGGCTTCAAGCACTGTGGGACCTCGAACGTCCTGCTCCGGACGAAAGTTTCTACTTTCCGCAGAAAGTGATCGCTCTGCAGTGAACACGGTTTCTTAATTTCTGTTCTCCTCGTTGCTGCGGAACATCTGGACTGGGTGGAGGGTTCTCAAAACGTTCTGGCGCAGCTCCAGCAGACTCGGGAGGCACGTCGGTGGCATCGGCGACAGCGCACGTGAGCGAGGCAGACACACGACGAGCTCAGGGCGCTGCTGCTCGAGCTTCTCCTCCTTCTGGAATCTGGAATAGTCTCAGTCTTCAGTCATCATGTCACGTACGTGGGTTCTCTTTCTCCGTCTCAGTCCGAAATAAAGTTTTTTTTCTAAGAGAAAAGAAGACTTTCGATTTGTTTCCTTGTCAAATATAGAACATAATTCCTAAAACTCATGAAACCTTTCCTGTCACCATCCACTCTTTGACTCCTGAGAATGCATGAAAAGAAGTGTGACGCAAAGTTGCTGAATGAACAAAATGCATTAATAAAAGTAACTTTTTTCAATGCATTTTTGGGGTCCTTTGAAGGCGCAAATCACATGAATGAATGAGCATTCTGGACGTTAGGAAATTCTACACCGTAATTTTATTACACTATGTAAACAGTGAAAGAATAATTTATGTGTGATCTAAGTTTTCCACTTCTGATTTCACTCTGGCATCACAGTACTATGCATAAAACGACTGTGCTGCCCTCGTCTTTCTTTTTTTAAAACAAGTAGATATTCATAATCCTTAAAAGCTTCTTTTTTAAAGGCTTTAGCGACGGTTTAGTCAGGTAGGTCGCGTGTTCAGACAGAATAGGAAGTTCGTCGTTCTGCGTCTTTATCGCGTGTCTCCCTTGGCGGAAGCTCCATGTTCAACTCATTCCTCTGCACATGTAGAAATCGCCGAGCTCAGCCAGGCTTGACAAAGAAGCAGAAGCCATCCTGGAGGAAGATGCGCAATCTCTGAGCATTGACACTTGAACAAACTTTTACTCATACGGATTAAAGCTTTGCAACTATGAAAGACACAGTCAAAGGGTTGCAGAAGATCATGGGGGAGCAGGTTTCCCTACGGAGATCCCGTGAGATGGCGCCCAAGTGCTGTTCATCTCAGCGTGCGCCATTTTGGACTGCAGACAGTCGATCGACCCAACCAAGACTCCCCGCATGACGAACCTCGCCATGAAGGGTGGCCGCAGGCAAGTGAGAGCAGCTGGTGGACGGCACGAGACAAGTCAGCTCTCCTCCCCCAAGAGTCGTGATGGATTCAAGCCCTAGCCGAGCTTGAGCAGGGCTTACCGCACTTGTCCTGTTCCCTAAGGGAGGGGGGGTGGGGGAAGAAAGGGGCATTTGGGGCACTTTACATGCCCCATCTGATCCTTCTCGAGCCAGAGCTGGTTTTAGTGTAGTCTTCCAAGAGCTTGGTCTTGGTCTTTGGGCTTGAAGGTCATCACTAACCAATAGCCGCTCTCAGTACTGCTGCAGCTGCGACCCGGGCACTCGAAGCTCAGACAGTTTCCCGATCCCGACATTTAGGGCGTGATTGGCCTTGTCGACGTCACACGTGTTTTTAACTCAATCAGTCAGACCCTTTTCGCGCCTGTAGGCGAGGACGGCGTCTGCCAAGCCGTCTCGCCGCGGGACCGCCCTCGGGAACATCATCAACGGCGAGCGGGACCCTGTCCGCGATCGTCTCCTTCCTGCCTGCCTCCTTCTTGCCGTTTTTCCTTCCTTCCGGCTTCATTCGCATCTCCTGGCCTCCTACTCAGCGTCCTCCCCCACCTCCTCCCCCAGGTGGGTTGGCCTTCACGAAGCCTTTGAATTCACGGCGGTCGTGCGTGTAGCGTTCGATGTCGCTGTCGTTCGTAGAAGAGAGAAGGAAAGCCAGCAGAATCGTTACGTGACTCTCATAAGGTATCCGAGCTGACAAGACCCTCAAGTGTCGACGTCGCGGAGTAGGTTTTGCAGAAATTACTGCGCAGCACCTCGGACCGATGCTTGTGCGTTAGAGCGTGCGTCCCCCTGAAGGTCGGTTTACGGAGCGAGGACGCGGACATGTGTAGCCTCCTCTTCCTGGACACTTTGTCCGACTTACTCATCGCTCTTAGAGTAAGTAAGGATCAGACCTCTTGTCCACGCGCACGTGATCAATAGGAAGTTGAGAGCGGGGTGAGTGCAAATGTCCGTCCTTAGACACCAAGTCCACGTTCCTCTGCGTCATTAACACTCCAGTGTTGCTCCGTTCTTACGAAACAGTCAGTGTCACTGTGCGCAGCTAGGAGCCGAGTCCCAGAACCTGATCTGGGTGACGTTTACTTGGCCAACGTGGTGACGACTGATGAGTGATAACGCGTGGAAGCGGCGATGATTGATGATTTGCTCGCCGTGCATGGTAAACTACGTCAGTAATCACTGGACTCTGGCATGGCTAAGTCGTCGTATTGACATAAGAGAACGTTGATAGTTATCAGTTGTAACGCTAAGTGAAAGGAGACTGTAGGATATCGGATTCCAGCTTATTCTGTCACTCTTTACTTTTGATAGCGACCCGGAGGAGTTGACCAGTAGCGGCAGCAGTAGGAATGTATCGCGAGACCCGCTGCCGCCACGACTCCAACGAGTGTCCCAACAGCAATGGCGGCAGCGCCCTTTACCGCAGCCAGAGCGAGGTCGGCGGCACCCCGTCCTCTCCCGGCGGGGGCATCAACGGCCCACCGGCCCACTACTGCGGCAAGCGCAAGTATTCCATGGTCAAGTTTGGCTACCACCTGGCCGTGCCGCTGGCCAAGCGAACCGGGGGGACCGCCAATCAGCAGGGCGGCGACGGAGCCACTCGAAACGTCATTGCCCTCGTGGGACTGCCGGCGAGGGGAAAGACGTATATTTCCAAGAAGCTCTCCAGATACTTAAATTGGATTGGAATCAACACTCGAGTGAGTATGACATAAACATATTGCTCTTCTTTTGGTAGACGTAATCGGCGGCGAGGATCTAGCGCTATGTGGTGGGGATCAAAGTGTTTGTCCCTGTGTTTACCATCAGATGTGCTATCCATAGGCTAGGTTCTACAACAACACTCTTGATTATCTCTAAGGTGTTCAATCTCGGCGAGTACCGACGCAAAGTGGCTCCAACCTATAACAACGCCAATTTCTTCTCTCCCAACAACGAAGAAGGCCTCAAACTGCGCGAGAAGGTGGGGCCAGATCGATTGCTGTAATGTCCCTTGTTCAAGCTGTACTTCTTCTTGCCAAAGGTGTGCATTGAGGCCCTGCAAGATGTGATACGCTGGCTGAAGGAGGACGATGGCGAGGTAAGTCGATCTCAATGATGACGTTACTGTCCTGATAGCGCCTTTCCTGAAGGTGGCCGTCTTCGACGCCACCAACACCACCCGCAAGCGCCGCCAGCTGCTCTACCAGACTGTGGTAAATGAAAATGGGTTTAACCTCTTTTTCGTGGAGTCTTTGTGTGACAAGGAAGACATCATTGATAACAACATAAGAGAGGTGTGTAATACCGGTATTAAACACCTGCATGAACATACTGATTCTAATGTTGGTTGAAACTGGCAGGTAAAAGTAAATAGTCCGGACTACACACAGTGCGGCGAAGCCGAGGTGGTCAGGGACTTCAAAGCGCGCATCAGGCACTACGAAGAGATGTACGAGACCTTGGACGAGGCGCTGGTAAGTCATACGGCGACACCATACAGTTACGCTGACCTCACGTAAGTCTTGTTCCGTTGGCAGGAGCCCATGTTTAGCTTTTTGAAGATCTTCAACGCCGGCGAGAAGGTCCTCGTGCACAAGCACGAGGGTCACATTCAAAGCAGAATCGTCTATTACCTGATGAATGTGCATATTACGCATAAGACTATCTACCTTACCAGGCATGGTAAGCATGACGGGACCAAGTTCCGCAGTAAAGAAGTGTCCTGAGTGTTTTATGCTCTCAGGCGAGACGGACTTTAACTATGGCGGTCGACTTGGTGGCGATCCTGGATTGTCACCCAGAGGCGAAGAGTATGCGCGACACTTGGCCAAGTTTGAGCAGTCGTTGCCTCACGCCAACCTCAAGGTGTGGACGTCTTGGCTCAAGCGGACCATCGACACAGCCAAGTATATTGACGGCGTTCAAGAGCGGTGAGTTGTACATTCAGCTCCATGTAGTAACAGTGACAAGAGGGAGTGTGGTTTCAGTTGGAAGGCCCTAAACGAGATAGACTCGGGCTTGTTTGACGGCCTCACCTACGCAGAGGTAAAAGAGAAGTTTCCCGACGACTTCGTCGCCCGCGACCTGGACAAGTTTACCTACCGTTATCCACGGGGGGAATCTTACGAGGATTTGGTGGCCAGGTTAGAGCCCGTTATCATGGAATTGGAACGACAAGATACTACTCTCGTGGTCGCACACCAGGCAGTCATCAGGTACGCCATCAATATGTGCCTTTACGTACTTTTGGTATCACCATCTGTGGTTCAGATGTCTACTGGGTTACTACTTGGAGACTCCAGAGGAGCAGCTGCCCTGGTTGGAAGTCCCCCTGCATACGGTGATCAAGTTGGAACCGATCGCCTATGGGTGCAAGGTCCAATACCTCAAGTTCCCCGTCAACTGCGTCAGCACGCATCGGAAGAAGCCAAAGCTACCTGGATATCTAGAACCATGGTACGTATGTTCTACCAAAGAGCTGATATGCTGTCAAACCGAAAGGATTATAAGGATTTTACGCATTACTTTTCATACAGAACATAAGTACATACATAGAGTCGTGCATATGATCAGAGGTTTGGTTCCTAGCTTTTCGAAGAACATTCCAAAGGAGGAAAACCGCGAGCGCCCTCCATTTACATTCGAGGATGCAAGCGATCTTCTTAAACATCTCACCATCGTGGACAAGCTGGCGGGCGAGGACGGCGACGTAGAGGAGGAAGAAGAAGAAGTTGAGGAGGAGGAGAGGGGAAAAGACAACGTCGACGGTGGCAACACCAGCAACGAAGCTGAAGCCAGCAACGGACACTGATGCTTAGATCATGTCTGAGGTGCTCATTTCCTCTTCCGTTCGCCCGTGCTAGAAAGGAGAAGCGTCCATCTTTAGCACCGTCAATATGACCCCAATGTTTGGCAACACTACCCGCGATTAACGTTAGTGATCTTGATGCCTCTGTATGCTTGTTTAAACAGAACGATCATGATCTCTCAGGCTCTGGCCTTTAAGAATCTTCTTAGAAGGCCTTCTGTACCCACATATATCTATATCTACATATTATATATATGATTGTGCGTGTTGAAATAACATGACATATCCTTAATCGTGGGTTGTCACTAGTTCCTCTTTTTCTACTAAAATTAGGATGGGCATTGCCCGTTAAGGCCACGAGGTCTTGGCCAAGGCCAACGAAAAGCCCGGAAAACCAAGATACGTGATAGGCCTGTTTACTTTTCTGTGCTGTTTGCTTTCACTCGGGATCCAAAGGGAAACCAAAGATCCTTGGCTACTGAACCAACTACCGGTATATAGCATAGACTTTTTGTCACTGACTTAGCTTTTGGGCTCTTATGCGCCTTATGGTCAATGAGCTCAGCTACGTATTCTGCTTAGGCTATCTAGTACTACATTTGTTATTGTACAGTTTAATATACATACGTACGTACCTCTGCTGATCTGACGACAGAACTGATGCAAGTATGAGATTAATGACTGCTTGACTTAACGTCATCTCGAGTTCGGATGAAGATTTGGCTTTCTTCGGAGTCGTAGGCGGCTACGGCGAAAGAGGCACCGTTGGGATCCAGGAACTTGACTCCCGTGACCGTGGTGCTCTCCAGAGGCAAGGAATTCTCAAACTGAATTATTCTCCCCGACGTTGATAGCTGCCACACCTGTGTAAACACATACATGTGTGCTAACTCGTGCATGACTGATGCAAGTCAACTCAATCCAAATGCTGACCCTGACGAATCCGTCCTCTGCAGAAGTCACAAGGACTCCCGTTCGCGAAGCCAGATCCATCCCGGTAATCCAGCCCGCGTGTGCGTTCACCTCGGCCAAAAGGGACCCGGAGGGCACGGAGAGAAGCCGAAGGACTCCAGAACCGTAGCCAATGAGAGCCACTCCTTGAATGATTGGTGTTAGGGTAATCCGGGCTTTTCTTACCGTCCAACCGCAGCTGGTACACCATCAATACCTTGACCGATGCGGTTCCACAGCGTGATTGCAGTGATTGGGCTGTCAGCGAACGATGAAAGCTTCTTCTCATGCACGATCCCATCGCCGACGTTCTTGCCCAGTTTCCAAAGGTTCAAGATTCCGGTCTCGTCTCCCGAAACCAAGACGTCCTTGTGCTGATGTCCTCCTCTGTCGATCGAGGTGGACGCGAGGTCGGCGATGGGATTGAGGTGGCTCCTCTGAGAATCGATCAGTCTGCAGACGAAGGATTGAACGTCTGTGACGATCTCAAGAACCACGATGGTGCCGGTGTGGAGGCCAACAGCGATCAGATTAGGCCCCAGGGCGGCAATTCCTCGCCCCATTGCGCCAGAGACCAGCCGGTCATCCACGCCAATGCCGTTCTCCAGGAAATCGAAGTCGTAGATCTGCGTGGAGCCGTCCCAGTCGAATAGCTTAATGCCCAACTGACTGGCTACAATAAGACATACATTACGGCAATATAATTAAGACTAACATCAGGTTAGTCTACGGTACACTGTTATGAGGTACCTAGGACTAGAACTGTGCAACTTTCCATCGGACACCACTTAGCTGCTGTGATCGGTATGCATCCTGGAAAAGAAGAGGAAATTGCTACTAGTTACAGATCACGACCTGAATGGTCCGGCAGACATGCATATTACTTTCCTGATGACTTTTGGACCTGCCCCTCGTCTTTGTCCTGCTGGCCACCAGGGCCGTTGTACGTGACCCGGACTTGCGCCGCGGAGGGGACACTGTTGACGCAAGTGGCGGCAAAAACATCTCTCTTGACGACTCCCAGATAGACTTCCCGCCAGTCCGAGTCAAAGCTCACCACCTGGAGATTCTTGGACATGATGCTTGGGCTCTGTGGCAGTTGCAGCGAGCACCTCTTGACGAATGACATGTTGACGGGTTCTGTCGCGGAGTTGCGGCCATGAATTATTGTGTTATGCAGCTTTTTCCTCGTTTGCCAGGTATGCATGAGTGCGCCCTCACACTGAGGAGCTTTCTCACCTGCTTTTACCTGCATCTCGACTGCCCCAGGATCCTAAGCAGACACTCCATTCAGCATGTCATGAGACATACTTCATACAATCATACCTATTCCTTCATACCTTTGAAATGGATTGTCTGCTTATCACGGTAGATTCGCGCTGCCAATTTTGGAGTCATCGACCGCTAACAAAGCGGGGAATGAGGTGCCCTTGGTTGGCTGGCGTGATGTTGACAGTTTCTTCTTGACCATGGCCAACGACACATCCCCCACTACCACTAACGTCTGGATCCCACTCTATGCTTTGAACACCCGGTAGCGCTTTGACCAGCGGTTGGCAGAGGAGCGCCAATCTCCTCTTGACCTTGACCAACCATAGTCATGGAGAACGGGAGCTTCTGGGACGAGATGTAAGAGACACAAGACAAAAGCCTTCAATAAAGCCGCAATCAATAAAAGTGTGCGAGAATTCAAGTCTCTCCTTCAGTGATGCAAAGTTAACCCTGTACCAGCTCAACCAAGAAACACGAAGTTAAATGATTAAACAAAATTGATGAATATATTCCAGATTCTCCACAGCCATCAAACTAGAGCATTTTTTTGACATGGAAGAGATTAAGAAAGTACATAAATTTTGCACTGTGATGTAAAACAACAGTTCCTTTTAAGCCTTCGATTTAATAGTGGACACAAACTTTGCATATTCCGCCCTCTCCTGCCTCTTTGCCAAGGCGAGACGAATGAACATACCGCCCAGGACAAGCAGGAAGAGGACGACGACCACCAGCACGGCTAATTCGCTCCTCGATATGTCAGTAGTCATGACTGGGTCGCCCTCAGGAGTGCCAGAGCAAGCAGGCAGGGAATTCGTCTCCCGCAGCATGTAACCCAAGGTCCAACCCACCTCCGCATCGCCCAGGCGCCCCACGAACTCGACGTCGAACTCCTCAGTCACTTGGTAGCCGCCTGACAAAAGCCTCAACATGAACAGACCGCGAAAGCACGAATTGCCCGCGATCTCGGAAGTGACCTTCGTCTCTGTTTGAGCTGAAGACAACATTTGGTGCGCCTCTTGGACGGACGAGGCGCAGAGCTTGCGGACTGACTCGCTGAGGGTGGTGGCTGAGTAGTAGTCGTCTGCTAAATTGAGCAGCGAAGTCAGGTACCAGTAGGTGGAGAAGGCCAGGAAGTTCATGCCAGCCGGCGGCGACGGCAAGGGCCGCTTGAAGCAGTGTCCGTGCGCGTACGTCGCTTCGCAGCGCGTGTAGTTAAAAGCTTCTTCCACAAGCTGGTGACAGAGCCGATGATCGCTGCGCCCCAAGAAAGTGAACGTGAGTTCGGGATCAGCAGTGGCCTTGACTTTGAACTCTGAGTCCTTGTACTCAGTGCACAAGCTGTCGAAAAGCTCCCTCGCCGTTGTTTGGTACTTGTGATTACGAGGCTGACACGGAGCGTCAATTGTAGTCACAATGCTCCGGTCATGGTTCTCATAGGCCAGATACACTAGACGGACCAAGTACCTCTTGAGAGCCTCAGCTTGCCCGTAGCACAACTGGCTGGATGTGAAGACTCGGTAATCTTGGCCAAAGAGAGAGACCAGCTGAGTGTCATTCCCGGTGGTAGAGTAGTCGTCGCTGTCCAGTTCAAAAGTAATCTGAGAAGAGGCCCCACCCCAATCCAGCGCCCCCAAGGTCATGGTAGAATTGGATTGATGGCTAAACCTATCGCTTAAGTAGTTGGCTGTGACCCAGCCAAGCACACCCTCGCGGTCACTGTCCAAAATTTCTTCAGAGGCCCGCGTCTTGAGGCCCAATCTGGACAGTTCCTTGTCTGCGTGGAAGAAGATGCTCTTGACCTTGTCAGGGCTGGTGGCGTTGAGAACTCTCATCCCTCCTGTACCGCCCATGAAGACGGGAGTGCACTCGCGCTGTCTCTCTGGGACTTTATTGACGGCGCTTGAGAGACAACTAGATCCACTAGTCAGGTACTCCCTCACTTTTTCCGGCGTGTCAGCAAAGGACGAAATCCCTCGGGTCGCGTCGATCTCGCAGGCATAGTCCTCTCTCACCAGGCCAGTCCCGTGCAACTTCTCGTTGGGCCACCTGAAGAGATTGAGGTTGGTGTGCACGGACCCGGCGTCCATCACAATTCCGTAGGAGTATTCAGATTCATTTGACTTCGACAAAGTGGTGTAGCTGCTTGGAACGTTGCTGCTGGCCCCATTGTAGACCGTGATTATGATATTGAGCCCGAGAGTAATGGCCATCAGAATCAACATGCACACGATGATGGCCAACATGCTGGACTCCATTCGTTCGGACTCTCTCCTTGAGGAACCGTCGCAGAGGACAGAGGGTGCCACGACTAGATGCAAAGTGTCGCCATCAGACACATAGTTACCGCGGAGGTCCTACGTAAGCACCAAAAATCATGCAGAACCTTTTAACTGAACCCTGACGTCAATTACACCTTGTCCAGCTGCAGCAGCACTCCCGCCTCGTCCTTCAGGCGCAAGAACCTGCAATGCCTTGACGGAAAGTCGAGTGCAGCTAGACATCCTCGAAGCACATCTCCAGTGTTCTCGTTTTCCCTGGCCGTGATGGACGACTTCTCCGGGACAGGCTGCAAGACAACATGGGAGTGGACTATGCGTATGTTCAAGAGTCGCAGAGGTAAGGTCTCCTCTTCTTCCATCGCGAGGTCGCCTCCCTTGGACATCTCTGACAAGAGCTCACAGCCTGAAAAACAAAATTAATCTGACGTCACTGCCACCATAGAAATCGTACTAAGGAGAATCACTAGTGTTTTGTATCCTTCAAAAGTTAAATACAAATGCACACTCTTCGAACACATTTAACAGTCATCAAGGAAGCACTGGAATGAACTGACGCTCTTTTAGGCACTGACTAGCATAATTCTTCAGCGTCATGGTCTTGTCACTGAAGTACGCACGTTGTGTCTGGAAAAGAAACCACGAGTTGGGAGTTGTTGCCAATGAAGGATAAAGACTTTCTCCGCCATTTCTTTCACTTGCTGGCCATGTTTGGATCCCCTGACAAGACAAAAGTGCTACTTTCACCAGGACATTTCCAAGTACGTTGAAAACCAAGATGTCTACGATTTCCCCTCCCTTCACCGGCAACATCGCGGCCACCTCCGTCATCGATGCTGTCTCCTTGCCTCTCACGCAACACTTGCTCCTGGATGTCCAACACCTTCTTGGTGACCTCTGCCCTGCTCAGCCACTTGTCCACTTGAGCGGCAAGGAGCTTTTTTCTCTCGGAACCTTCGGGTTCAGACTTCACCAAGGGTAGCAGGATCCTAAGGGCAGACTCGTACTTATCCAAAGCCACTGTGACCCGGCCTTCGCGGTCATAGTCTTCGCCGGTTTGACCAATCTCCAAGCCTGTAAGTATCTGTGGCGCCGCAGAGGAAAGCGAAATTAAACGCTGTAGCTTCGACGTAGTTGTCGTTGGGGCAGTGCTTGAAGAGGCAACACCACTCGAAGACGTGGCATATGAGGCGTTTCTTGGGTCAACAAGCTTTTCCTTAACCTTCTCAGTTGCCGATGACGGATCCAGCTTCTGCTTGATCTGCTCCACCCTACTTAAATATCTTTCAATTTTGGTCCTTAGCTTCTGCCGCTTCACTTCAGAAGTCTCCTGCTTCATCACAGGCAAGAAATAGTTCAAAGCGTTCAAGTAAAGCTCCTTGGCCCCCTCCAAGTCCCCCCTGCGATCTTTCTCAACCGCTTCTTCTGCCAAGCAGATTGCTTTAGTTAGAGACTGCTCATTAGGAATGTGCTCCAGATCTAGGAAGGCATGGGCAAAGAATCCGTCAAAGGTGATCCTCTTCTCCGGGTCTCGCTGAAGCAAACGTTCGAGGATGTCGTAGCATTCGGCGGAGAGCTTGTCCTTCCTGCGACCTCGCGGGATGACGACTGGTCTATCTTCTTTCACACGTTCCATAAGCTCCTGCGTCGTCTCTGACTTGTATGGCGCTTGGCCGAACAGGCATTCGTAGAGAATGACTCCCACGGACCACAGGTCTGCTCTGGCGTCGTAGCGATGGGCAATAATCATCTCGGGTGCCATGTAGAGCGGAGAGCCCCGCGCAGTCGTCTTGACTTCCTCAGTGGACGAGAGCCTGACGGCCATCCCGAAATCTGCCAACTTGAGCACCTGCTTCCTGGGTGGCCCATATAGCAGAATGTTGGATGGCTTAAGGTCCAAGTGAGCGATGTTGTTCTCGTGCAGGAATCTGAGGGCAGAGGCCAACTGTTGCAAATAGCGCTTGCAAACGTCCTCTGGTAGGGTTTGCCCGACTTTTGTCTTGATGAGCTGGGAAAGATCCCCACCACCACAGTACTCCATCACTATATAAATGTTGGCCGCATCCCCGAAGAAGTCGATCATGCGGACGACGTGGGGATGCTCCTTCAGCTTTTTTAACAGGCTGATCTCGGTGATGAGATTGTCTTGCTCGGCCTTGGAGAGGCCGGCCTTAGGAACGCATTTGACGGCGACGACGGGACGTGAGCCGCTCTTTCCCCGAGCCTTGAACACCTGGCCAAAGTTGCCGGCACCTAGAAACTGTGCGATTTCATAGTCTTTAAGTCTTAACCGCTGAGTCACCGACCCAGACATGACTGTTATTCGGTACCTCTAATCCAAGTCTTAACTGAAGTATTCTTATCAGTCTATCTTCTACCTCTATGATAACACTGACGTCACTTTTGCTCTTCTTTAAGTCACCTGCTGTACACTTTACAGTTCCGTCTTGGACCCTTCGCCCTTCTGTTTAATGCCCTTGTTTGCCTCGATGGCGGCGGCAATGCTGCTGACGACGGTGTCCGGACCAGAGTGGAAATAGAGGTACTGCGGTCTGTTTGTCTTCACGTCGCTCAAGAGATTCCCGTCGGACGAGTAGAAGAGGATGCGAGGGAAGTAACCACCATCTGGCTGAAACTTGATGCTATCGTCAATATCTGAGGTCACCTTGATCATGACCACGTCCTTGGAGGCATCCTCAAAAGCCTTACTACCCGAGAGCTTGGGCCTGAGCGTCTGACAGGCCGAGCACCAGTGTTTGTGGATTAGCAAAAGAATGGGCTTGTCCTCCTTACTCGCCCTCTCCAGGGCCACATCCCACTCTGATTCCCAAGCGATGTTGGCGTTATTCCAGTCATCAGAATCTCCTTCGCCGTCTGCGGCCCGGACGTGGTCGAAGACGGCAAGCGAGACCAGGCAGAGCACGACGGTCTTGGAGGACGTCAGGAGCAGCATGTTCGTTCACGAGACCTAAGCGAGCAAAGAAGCGTTCAGCTCGATGATCGACCGGAAAGCAATGGTGATTCCTGCACGTGAGCTCTGGCTTTTAACGCACGTACCTTGTGACGTCCTCGTCCACGTCGACGCACAGTTGGGAGCAGGGACATGGCGACGTGGACCAATGGAGAGGAGCCCGGAGGAGCTGTCTGATGTGGTGGCTGCTGCGTCAGGGTTGCTCTGCTCTCTCCGGAGACGTAGAGATCCCGTTTAGCCTACCACAATGGGTCCCGCGGAGGTTGCGCGATTATAAGGCACTTACCCCAACAAATAGGTTATGTCAATAGATAAGCATAGGGAGACTCTAGACGCACACTTATTGCAGCCCTCGCGTGATCAAGTCCCATTAGTATCACTGATCCATGAACTGCAATGAAAAGCTCTGTTCAGAAATTTTAAATTGTAAAACTTGTCCAATGACTACAAAAAATCGTCATTTTACTGCGTTTGCTCTTGCTTTGTTGGGGTAAATAAAGAAGTGAAGAGGCCTTCAGCAGCCATCCAGGGCTCGTCCCCAAGGCTGTTCTACTAGCCTTGGCTCGTCTCTGAGCACCGTCGCTCTCTCTATGTCTCTGGCTCGCTCCCCCCTTGCGGCCACGTCCCTCCACTCGGTCCAGCTCTGCTTGTTGATGTCTGACGCAGCTGTTGTTGGGCCTACGCCTGCCTGCTTGTCACGGAATCGGACAGGGAACACCGGGATGCAACCTCCATTTGTTCCTGGAGGCCTTGTTTCAGTTCCAAAGCAAATTCTTGTCGAAAGAAATTATGGAAGAAGGCGAACTAATCCGTTCCTGGACCAACCAAAAGTACCCTCTGGAACGCCCAAAACTTGTAATTAAGCCAGGAAAATACGAATAAATGCCTTAATTACTAAGGTGAGGGATGTAATTAATGCTAAAGCACTTCAAAGTCAGTCACGCGAAGACCATTTTGTGGATGAAGCAGCAGGACTAACTGAGTGATAGACAACGTAACAGTTCAAGTTCCAGGGGGTAAAATCGAACTCTAGGAAGAAATTTTCTCTGAAAAAAAAATTAGATTTCCAGTTGTTCGAGTTTTTAGTCCCAAACTTTAATATTTACAAGCATAACTGCCCACTCTTGGTTCTTCAGATTTAGTTTAGCCCTCCGCTGAGGCTAGCAGATCCTCGACAAAAAAAATCGCTAACTCTGCCGAGATCTTCACCGTGGCGACGACCAGTATGGGAAAGGGTAAGCAGTTCTACTTCGACAGGTTCACGACCTCGTTGACCGTTCTGAAGACTACTGGCGAGGGCATTGGACTCAGGGAGTCGATAATCGAAGAAGAATCCTTACTGGAGAGTCTTTGATACCGTGGAGAACGTGGCTGGAACTCTTCCCAATGTGGTGACTGAGGATTGGGCGGAATCCCGGGGCCATCATCGATATATGTACTTTTCGTCGGGCAAGCCGTAGATCGGAAGCACTTGTCATGTGAGCAAGGAGGCCCTGATGAAGGCCAATCTTAAGTGAACTGGTCTGGCGTCGTGAAAGAGAAATGAACCACTAGATAAGGATAAGAGTGATTTACTTCATCATATGACTACGGTATTTATCTCCGGATCGCTCATCGGGTGAGACACAGAGGATGAGATGAGACAACGAGGGTTTCTCCATGGTCGCAGGCCTTTTAAGCTGTTCGGACATTGAAACTGTCATGTTCAGGTCAAAAGAACGACAAATGGACGACCAACGGCGATACCGCCCCAGAGCAGGAAGTGTTTATAGTGGTCGGACCACCCAGCTCGCCTCAGCATTCTCGGCGATGTCCTCAGCATCAGCTGCCGAGGCGTTCGGGAGGATCCTGTGATCAAATCACCGGATCATCGCATATAAATGTATAAATGTGCACTAAGACAAGCACCATTTTGTCAGCAAGACTGTCTAATGCCACTTGACGCAATGATTTCTGAGCACTTCACTGCCAGTGTTTGGTCGAGAATCTTCGCATTGATTCTCAAAACGATACTGTGATGTTGTTGTTGTTGTAGTTACTGTTGTTATTGTTGTTACTGATTTTCTTCACGTCTTCTTCGTCGTTGTCGCCCACAGCCGTACGGTTGACGAACTCCCTGCGCGTGAGCTCCACTTGTTGCTGGCGCCGTCGGCCCTCACTAGGGAAGTCAGGGGCACCGCCCATGCCGCCGAAGCGCTTGTAGTTTGCCTCGAGTCTAAGCGCCAAGCGCTCTGCCCAGCCTCCCGGGTTCGACCGCCCATAGACGTAAACGAATCCGACCAAGAGAAGCAGCAGTACGAGCAACAAAATTGCCGACACCACGCCCGAGACCACGGTCAGCGGGCTGGTGCTGCTCGACTCGATCTGTGGCGGCGGTGCCTGCTCAGTCGATCCCTTCTCCAGAGGCATGGAGGATCTCCACTCGATGTGACCGGCGCCTTTACTGTTGTGGACGTTCTCGCAGGCGCCGACCCCAGTCACGTTGTTGGCATGGCAAGACTCTGCATCCCAGTGCTCCCTCAAGCGGTCAGCGCCGTCAGAGCATCTTTGTACCTAGAATTATTGCAGTTGCATATCGTTGTACAGGAACAGGTACTGAGGCAAGCTGCCTGCGCACCTTTTCGCACCACGCGCACTCAAACTCTGAGCTCTCTCTGAGACTGGCACACGCTGCACAGCTCTCTTGTTGCACGCAGGTTGGCTTCGCCCTGAACCTGACCACGGTCTTGCTCATGATGTCAGGGTTCTGCACGTTCATGGTGTGGTAGACGTGCAGTTCGGAATCCCCGATCAAGAAGGCGTCACTGAGCCCGGCCACTGGCTCGTCGTCATACAACGCGTCTGCGGTTAACAAGTCCGGAACCTGCAGTCGGGCACGTATGTTACATCGTATGTTGTTTCACACTGTATAAGTCTTTGTACTCTTGCACTACAGCATCACAACCAGGTACAGAGTGCCTCTCACCTTCAAATAGACGAATTGAACGTCCCCGTTCTGAAACAGGGTGGTCTGGAAAGTGAAGAGTCCACCCGCTGGATGCCTGTGGGGTTCTGCCACGGGCACCCTGCTCCACTGCACCGTCAAGCGATCGGGGAACGAGAGGTAGCTGACGGTCGCCTCTTCGCTGGCAGACGGGTCCAGCTTCACGCGCAGGGGGGCCACGTACTGAGTCTTATACATCAGGTTGTGCAGCCTGCAAAGCACACGCAACGATTACCTCTGCGTTCCACACCAACAACTCTCGTCGTTGAGCGTGCACAGTAGTTGCAACGCGGAAGCCTCTGCGTCAACAAGTGTCAAGAGCAACTCTACCTCCTATTTTCTCCATCGACAGACCGTAGCAGGAAATAGACTTTGGCGGTCATGCGGTGGCTCCTCTACGCACACATGCATGCGTGTACTATGCATATGTGGCGCTACGTACGCGCTACGAGGAGAAGATCTGTATGGTTTCTGTCGAGCTTGTAAGGTACCTTGGCGCGAAACTCAGAAATCCGTGCGTGGTGACGTAGAACCTGTCCACTTTGTGCCCGTAGAACGGGAACTCGAACTCCGGACTGACGGCCTCCGCCGCCTGGCTGTGGTTGCTGAGGAATTCGTGCACCGTTGCCCCGCTCATATCCACCAAATGACGGTCGTAGGCGCCCTCGAAGTTTTCCTTGTACAGCTCCATCTTGTAGTAGGAGTGGTCCTCCAGCACCTTCTTCTTGAAGGAGGACTCCTCCTCCTCCTGACCCACTGTCAAGTGGGTCAGGCACAGAAATATCACAGCGATGATTGGATACATTTTTGGTCTTGATCCTTGGCTAATGAGCAGCAGTCATTCGCACCGCGCACCCTACAATGTTGGTTGGGTCTTATGCTCACGTCAACGTTCATGGCGGTTGGGACTCGTGTCATCATGACAGAAGCATGTCATCATGTCACAAGTATGTACTGAGTAAGCATTTGTGGCCAAACAAGTGGGCCATGGTGACGTTGAACGCTTGACGCGAGCATAACACCTATAGTGCATAGTTTGGCGTCACGATTCCAAGATCGTCATCGTGCAGAGTCAGAAACATGGCTTGCTCGTCACACTGGTAGCAGTCGATGTTGCTCTTGGCGCCGTTGCAGGACAGTCATAGTCGAGGTCTATCCGCTCAAACGTCCTACATGCGACTGACGATGCGCGCGCCAGCAGTGTTGCTACCGCTGCTGCCGCTGCTGCCGCTGCTGCCGCTGCTCCTGCTCAGCCGATCGATCCTCTTTCTCTTCTACCTTGTATCCTTGGACGTGCACAAGTTTGTCGAGGCCCTGTTTCCGTGCGTGCGCTCTCAAGCGCGTAGGTTCGTCTGCACTCATACACATGGACGGATGTTAGTAGCTATGATAGCTGTGTTTCCACTAGCTAGACCAACGCCCGAGGCTACGAGTTGGGCCTTGCTGCTGTCGCTGGAGCCGGTCCAACCCCGTGTGGAGATTGAACTTGAACCTTTTCTTGGCGCAAAAGGGTCGGAGGTCCCTGCCTGCTTTGGTTCGAAGTGCTGAACTTGAACCCTTTCTTAATGTTGGGGTCGGAAATCTATATAAGCGTGAGATGCTTTGCACGGATGGATGCTTCATTGTCTACCTGCTTTGAGTTCAACATCTGCTCTTGAAACTGTCAAAGTTTTGTTTGATGCAAAGTTCTTTGCCTCTGGTAAAAGCGGATCAATCACTGTCGTTCCCTCGCCAGAAAAAAAAATGGCACCAAAGTTTCTGAACTAACTGATGTTGCCTGGGTCACGTTTGTCAGAGGAAAGGATTTGGCACTGGAACGATCAGGACAGCGATGACCATGACTGAAACAGAGAAGTTGATGCCTGCGAGCTCTTTTTCCTCTGCTTGACAGTGTTTGTTCATCAACAGGAGCATCGACTACGTACTGGACGTGTGTGCTGCGTGCGTCTGTTGAGGTGGAGGGGACGAAGGACATTGCACTGTGCTTGCGACCTTCATTTTCTCCCTGCACGCTACTGTAGTACGTGGGGTGTCCCTGGCTGCGGGGGCCGGCCGACGCAGCCGCGGCCGCCTCCTTGAAGCCAGCAACTGAGCAGCTCTTTCGGGGCGTTGGAGAGTGAGAGAAGGATGCAACACACGCACGCACACGCACAGGGTGATCCGATAAAAGTGTTTTTCTCGCGCCTCAGAGGTTAAAAATGTTGACGCTATGCCAAGTATTTCACATGGATACAGAGCATCGGAAAGTCGTGATGCCCGTGACGAAAGCCAATCCTGGTTGCGAAGACAACAACATGGACGTCGTCTTCTCACTTTCGCCTTCCTTAAGGCATCTCTGGGCTTGTCAAAGGTTCTTTGACCTCCGGAATGTGGGCCACGAAGTCTGCCTTGAAGGTGTGTGGGACACACGTGACCTCCCCGTGTCACGGATCTTTGTCCAACTTGTGGGAAGTGACAGTGGCATAAAGTACATTCCTGGTCCACACCGATCAATGGAACGTGAAATTTCCACCTCTCAATTCTCCGTCGCGTGAACACTTGGCACAAAGTCAACATTTTTGACGCCTGCAGAAGCAAAGTCCCCCACTCTCCATGGAGGACCCTGTAGCAGCACAAGCAGGACCTCCTAAAGCACACAGAGAGGGGAGGGGGGGCTAAAAAAAAAACCCAGAAAGCATCGCAAACTTTTCTGCTACACAGAATTGATCATCGCTGGGTCCGCCAGAACATAAGCGTTGGTCCTTGTGCTGGCTGGCAAAAAGGCTTGGTAGCAACGTGACGGATAAGGTGTGCGGACGATTCTGCCTGCCTTGATGGTTCTTATCCCTCAGGTACGATGCTGTTTTGGCAGACGTCTGTCTTTGTTCCCCTTTGGGTACCCGCTGAGGGAGGTGGAGGAAAAATGCACATTATCTAAGAATGTAATTCAAGGGTCAAGGTCATCATTGTCACCTCTTCTCTCCGCTGATGCCTCCAACGCACTTATTGTACATCTCTGGAGTACGAACGCTCCGGGTGTTTCAGGACTATTGCGACTTTCTTTCAACAAGGGCAAACTCGGGAGTCGGAGAAGAACTTTTTGAACTTTTTTTTCCTTAGTATGTTTAATCTTTCAATGCCAAATGACAAGTAATCGATCACGAAGTGTCTTGACGGGAAAGTCAGATTTACATGCTAACTACGTCAAGCCTTGATTGAAAAATTAAAAAGAAAAGACTGTTCCTAGAATTGTGAAACACCACGTAGCCGTAGGCAGACGCAGATAGACTCTGCCGCTACCGTTTGCACGCTCACAACCATGCCTGTTTCAACGTCGTGGGCATAAATAAGCGTGATGCAACTCACAAACACACTCACGCACATCTGCAGATGCATCATCCAGATGCGCACTTAGGACACCATTTGGAGCTACGAAAGCAGCATCCTTTGAATCCAATTTTTTGGCGGAATTTTAGTTGTCCTCTCTTTTTTTTTCTCTCTCTCTCTCTCTTTCCTGCAGCTGCTCCTCCTCCTGCTTCTTCCTGGTGCTGAAGATGAGCTTGCGCACCGCCAATCAAGGAAGAAGAGCTGTACCTTCTGTATTGTGCGTGTAGAGCACGTACGTCACCGCTAATCCGGCCGTCAAGACACTTCCTCATATGCACGTCAAGCTACGTAGTCCGTACGTACATGTTCAACCGCAATGACGCAGTGGACGCTCAATGATAAAATCAGAATGACTGCAAAAAAAAGAAGGCTCTTGTATTGACGCCACACTGTAATGCACCCATAATAATGTCCATGACAGCGGCATTGACAGTTTGGAGGAGTCCGCCTTGTGCTTCGTCATGGGCTTCATATCTGCTATCCACATTACTGCAATGTAGACACGTGTGTTCAATTGCTTGGACTAAGTGAACAGCCTCAACGTACACAGTATCGTATACACAGAAAACAGTGTACATTATTATATACACCATTGCAGGGAGTCCTCATTTACAGCTGGATGCTTCCCATCCATGTACGCGACCTTGACTCATTGGAGAAAACTTCCGACAGCCTTATTCAAACGAGTCTACGAATGCATCCACACTGTCCCCCACTGCACAACGGGCAAGTAGTGTGCGTGCAATCCAGGGTGTGAGAGTGTGGACGCCCATTAACAGCAGGCACCTGCCAAAACTTTAGCATCAACACGAGGAAAGTTTTGTCTACACAACTGATACGTCTTCTCAGACAGACGCCCAAACATGAGAGGAGGGGTGGGTTACACACGATGCACCCGCCTTTTTCAAAAGAAAAACAACCGCTGACAGGCTTTGGAGTCCTATTTGTGACTGGCCACGTGGCAACCCTCAATTTGTCGACTGAACACAGTTATAAGTTGTCGTCGGCATTCGGAATCGAATACATCAAGTACACATAAGGTGATGACTTCTTATTCCCCGGTGTCCACGCCCACCCGGTACCACATTCTGGAGTTGGAGAAGACGATGAGGTCCTAGATATGGCGCGCGTGAAGGATTGCCCGCATGATGCGTGTACATTCTGCACCGCGTCCTCCCACCCTTACTTTCTGTACATGCTCATGGCCCGCCGCAAAGTCAGAGATGCTTTGAGCCTTAGCCCGATCTCGAAAGCCTGGCAGGCTCGAAGCAAGTTTCCGCCAGCCCGACCCGACCCGAGCTCGCAAAAAAGCTAGCCCGACGTATCGCTACTCGGTATGAGCGACACGTCCATCAATAAGTGCAGTGCACGCGCCTGGAGCAAAGAGGAATGTCAAGTAGGAGGAAATCTTTCTTCTGATCCCCTCCTCACTCGGGTGCGCTGCTGTTGAACGACTGCAAGGAGGGGAAAACGACCAACGTTCAAAAGGCCGCGTTCAGGAAGGAGACCAAAAAAAATGGAGCCATGATTCTGGCAAATCTCATGTGACTTTTTTCCGCCACTTTTCCTGGGGAATATTTCACATCTCTCTGTCCTTCCTGGTGTCGTTTGCGCGCGGTTCTTTTTCCCGCCGGACGCCGTGTGCAGGCCCTCGACCACCGTTCCGGTCTCGGCCGCCATCATCATCGGCGTCGTGAATCTGAAGAATGAAAAAGAAGTCTCCAGGTTCAAGGGCATCTTTGACATCGCCGCCCCGCGCGAAAACTGCCTTGTTGCTGCAGTGGCCAAAATTGTCTTTTTATGCTGGAAAAAATGAGCTGCCACCGCCCATTATTAAATCCGCCAAGGACGGGCAAACTCAAGCCTCGCTAGACGTGCACGGCTAAATGACTTCTAAGAGGCGACAGACAACAAAGGCAGGGAGGCAGGCAGGGATTTTTCACTTCACGAGCGTTCAGAGCTCAAATTGTTTGGAGTGTTTGTCCCCCCCCCCCTTTTGATCATGGCCTCTTTCGGGCTTATGGACGCTCGCTGTTGATGTTATCTGCGTGCTCATTTCGGCGTTCTGACGCTCAACGACGGCGTGAGTGGGGATACAAAGAAATCCCATGAGTGATATCTGCACTAACCTAACTACAAAAGTTAACCTAACCTGACTTATGGCATTCGGACTTGTGACGGACAAGAGTCGATGAAACCAGAGCAACGTCGGCCCAGAAATAATCACATGCACTGGGGTTTCTTTTACAGCTTTGTCGCCACATCTGTTGAGCAGAAAGCTTTTGAAAACTCCTTGTCCGTATCACACGTCATTGCCTAACCTGACCTTGTGCACCCTGTCCCTGGCTCCAGGTATTTCCCCATGTCTTATGTAGTGCAAGATCAGAGAGCGCTCGAGATAAACCAATGCGAGCCTCCGCGTATGAAATCACACGACAACTGTGAGGTTTTTGACAATCTCAGAACCTGTCTGAACTTCTATTTACCTCGTCTTGGCTGATTGTCGACACTCTTAAGAATCCAGGCCCTATTCAGGCCTTAAATGAGGACGAAAACTTCTCTTCCTAAATGGACTACACAGATCATTGATCCTTCTTAACACTGTTTTTTGCTAACAAAAAAACAGTGCTGTTGATCAAGCTTCAACAGTCACTACGCACTCAACCTCTCCTGCATAGCAAGAGATCTAGGTACTGGCGGTGTGCCTTTTGTTAAGAAAAAAAATCAGCTGATGTGTGCTAAATAGAAGTTGTGTGGAAAGATTAGTCACAAACAAAAAACTCACAGCTCGAGCTTTTCGTCTGAGTTAATACAAAGAGTGCCTAAGTTAAACACAGCCAAAATGCGTCCTTGAATAGCGAAGAAAACTGCCATCGTATACAAGTTTTGCAGGAGCAGAAAATCGAAGCTCTGTAACGCACATGACGTTGCAATTTGGCGAAATTCGATTCGTCAAACGGCCGAATGGCTAGGAGGAGTCGATGCAGTCGATTCGCGATTTAGCCATCGCGCGTCAAGGAAAGCGACTCATTCTGACTGATGTCAAGACTTGGCAATGACTCTCTGGAAGCTCCAAAAGGTTCTGATCAACCCACTTCTGGTCAACTTGTTGTGCGGGCAAAAGTTGCGCACGCTCCATCAATCACTGTGAAGGTGGAACCGTCAACGAAAGGTTAATGCTGCCCATGCAGGTGATTCGGACACTGCAATTCTTGAGGCCCCAGTTTGGCAACACAGAAAGCTGTTTCAAGTCAGTTTAACCATGTTTAATAGCATCTTTGCTACAGAGGAGATTATTCTGACGAACTTGGACAACATGAACAATTGCTGGCCGATTCATACCCAGCGTAAACAACATTTTACGGCAAGATTGCTAACTATTATACTAGTTTGAAGAGGTACTTTTTGGGGAAAACTGATTTTTTTTCGGGGGGGGGAAGGGATTTGAGCCGAAATGTTAAGATTTGTCTAGAAATATTTTATTTTTAAAGGTCATTTACCATAAGCACTTTTAAATCAAAGTTTTACAACATAGCAACTGTATGTAGTAAGGGTAGTGGACACTTCTTTTTTCAGTCATAACTTTCGACTGAATTGAGCTCCTTTAGAACTGACATACACTTTTGCTCCAGAGCGACTAATTGTTTCGCTGTACAGTCAAGTTCTACGTATGTATAAAAAGAAAAAAAAATGAATCGAGTAAAATCCTAATATCTTGGCCCGAGGCTCATTTCCCCCACACGAAGCAGTGAGAATGAAATTTTCGAACTAACTACGATTAAATCGAGTAGCAACTGTACTGTAAGATGCACTGACAAATACGCAATCATCCGTCCCTTCACTTGACTTGATGCTTGGAGCTGTGCTAGCGATGAGAAGGTCTCATATTTTTGGCCATAGCAGAATTAAAAAAGACCGCGCCGGTCAGGCCTTGCCTGCAGTCCAAGGTCATAGCTTTAACCCCTAATGTGATGCTGCCTTCGCTTGCTGTCAAAATGGCCCTCGAGAAAGCAGCATAAAAGAGAAAGCTCTGGCAAAGAAAAAAATGCGTAGGCTCGAATGTTGCATTTTTTTCGCAGGCACGGGCAAGGTGTTCACCTGGACGCACCTGGGCGCCGAGCTTTGATTTATCTTGGCTGCGGAGGCGTCTTTCTTTTTTAGAGGGCATTTACGGTACGTCGGTCTTTGCTCTCATCTCATGCACACGTTCAAACGTCCAGAAAGGGGGGGGGGAGCTGCACGCACCTGTAAAAGGGGTAAAAATTCCTCCGGGGGCGACGAAGACGATCCTGCTGTATCTACAGAGCGGATTCAGTTCGTAACGGTGATCCACAGTGAGCGTCAAAACATGGTGTGAGTGGCCTCACTCTGCTGAGATGGCTAACTCCATGACCACGTCCTTGCCCCTGAACTTGACGGTGTCGTTGAACCTCCCGTTCAGGTAGCCGCACTAGAAACTGACCTCTATTTTCGTGCTAGTTTTTGTCCACCTGCAGTGCAGTTAAAGCTTCTAACCCGCGAAGTTCCCGGAGCGTCGATGCCACGTAACTGTCACTACAGAGAATGACATAAACGCGACATTTTGGCAATATTTCCCCGCCGGCTTTCCATGCGATGACTCAGTACGATCACCCTGTAGCAGCGGCACCTGACGAACTCGCCTATGGAGGACAGGACCGTGTGTGTGGACACACTGACATGACCAAATTGGGCTTACACGAGTTGTTGTGGGTGACACCCAAGCGCTGTCTGCGGATGAGAGTAAAGCATGCCAAGGCCACTCAAATTCACCCTAGCAGAAGCTTCTCTACTGTCTCCTTCTTATCTCTCACGCGCTTAAAGTCCAGAGGGGGGAGGAAATTTAATATCAGCGCGAAGGTAAATGAAAGTAGTGCTTCAAAAATTTCACCCAGGTGTTAACTGATCTTTTTGGAAGCATTTTGGCTTAGCAGACATTCTTGTGTGCCAGAGGAGGCACTTTTTTCCACCTGGACGAAAGTTGGCCCTTAACACTTTATAAAGTTGTCGAGGATCGGTTGGCTCTTGTGAGGAAAGGCCAAGTGAGGACCACTGCAGAAGCATTGTAACCTAGGCGTGTCATTTCAGGCCTCTTTGAAAAGAACTGAAATCGATTGTGGGCCTTGTGTTGACTCTGGCTTTCATCCCATTAGGCCTAAGAGCCTCCACTTTCCCTTTGACCTTTGGGAGGATATTTTGTCAGTGCGAACAGAAGCCGAACTATCGAGACCTCAATACATTGATGACAACAGAAAGTTGTCGAAAGTCGTCTCGTCAACTCCCATGAAAGTCTCATGACTTTCTCAGCTATACGCACACTTTCCAAAGAGGTAGAATCAAGCATCGAGAGGTAGCGTCAGATTGTGAAACATCTCTGATTTCACGATCAATAAAGCTGCCTTCGCTGCCTCCCACACAGCCTGCGACATTCTATCTATTAGTGGATAGGATCCATTTAGTGCTGCGTTGCTGTGAGCAGCTCTGTTCAGTTGTGTGAAGGTTCTATGCAGTTCTGTGTACAGGGATGTTCAGGATCGCTGCATCTATTAGCAGTGGGTTCACCAGCGGTTATTGATTTAAAATTTAAACTCCCCCCCCCCAAAAAAAAATCGACTTTCTTGTCCATTTTGCAGCTGCAGAAAAAGAAATAAGCAGAAACTTGGAGGGCTTTCTGGCATCATGGCTGACCTCAGGGTCAGAAGTCCTGCAAAGCTCTTCAAAGTCTCTGACTTCAATCTGCAGAAACACTCATGGTTGTGGTCCAATTTTTTGGTGCTGTTAAATGGTCAATCAATATCTTTGGTGAGAAGTTCAAATTTATATCAAGATTCATTACCTTATTGCCAAGTCATTGGTCACACTAATCCTGACGAGCCCCGTAGTTGAATGTAGCTCTGTGTCGGTTCTGTGTAGTTGTGGCAAGTTGTGTTCGGCGTAGCTGTACCTCTGTGTCTGTTCTATATCGTTCTGTGTCGGTTCTACGTCGTTCTGCGTAGTTGTAACTCTGTGTCGGTTCTATGTCGTTCTGTGTCGGTTCTACGTCGTTCTGCGTAGTTGTAACTCTGTGTCGGTT
>JAAUXU010109304.1_pt1 | contig 36522 bp, 43 predicted proteins | sample 7278151 | NCBI WGS metagenome assembly JAAUXU01 (sample SAMN14350113, study PRJNA611818) | marine sediment metagenome | isolation source: surface marine sediment (1.8m) | place: French Polynesia: Moorea | collected 2018-08 | reverse complement strand
TCCGTCATTTTAGTTTAAGATTAGTCCAATAATCTCAAAATTTTTGGCACTTCTCTCGCACGATCGGAAAAATCGAATGTTTACCGCTCGGCGGTCAGCGTTGCCATCCGCACTTGAGCATGATTAAGAACGTGTTGTGTGCAACGCAACGAAGAGAACATCCCCCTAAAATTTACTTGATAATTCAATTTATTCCACCAATTTTAAAAAGCAGAGTAATTCTATTCCCCTCCTGAAATTCCCCCTAAAATCCTTGATCGATCCACACCCCATGTCAAACCACATGAAACGACACAATATGTTTCACCCATAAACCCGGTACTTGGCAGGACTTATGATTGTGTAATGACGGACCTTATCTGGCTTAGTTCGTTCAGCACGTGTTTTTTTAACACCGGACAGCGAAGAAGAGCACAATCTTCCCGATGATGACGCTCGTTACTTCTCACAAACACATTTCACATGAAGCGTTTAACGAAGCACCAAAAATGAGACGAAAATTCAGGAGATTCAACATAAATTTCCTCAGATTTTGATAGGATGTGAGCAAATGGCATGCAGAGTTTCAAGGCCATAGAGGCCACAACATTTAGAACATTTCGCTGTTTTTGAAGCACTATAATGGCCCGATCTGTTGGGATTTGTAAAAATAAGAAACTACCTAGAAATACGCTTAGAAAAAAGTCAGAATCCGCTTTACTTTACCAAATCCCCCTGTGATCCTGCCGTAAATTCCACCTCACATCCACATCTCACTAATTCTGAGACACCTTGCTCATTGTCCTCTTGGGAAATCCCCGTATCTCTTTTTACTCAAGTTCGAAGAACACTCAAGACCAAAACTTCTGCTTTATTTACCGCTCAGATACTTTATGCCTGACTGAGACAGTTCAAGTGATCGTGGTTGAGCCTCTCTCTGCTATACAAGTAGCAGAGCCAGGATGAAGCAAGCAACAGACGTTCCACGACAAAGATGAGCCTATAGATCAGTGGTAGCAATACCCAAATGATAGACAAATGGCAAATAAACGATGAGCGACTAGCATGCCCGCATGAGCGACTGCAGTTGCACAGCGCGGTCGAACTGTACATTGTCCTTGCGCGGTACCATTTACAGGCCGGAAAATGCATGTAAAGTGCAACAGATCTAGGGTATTTCAGGACTATATATTTTAAAAGGAAAAAGAGCATTGCACTTTGTTTAGTGTGACCGTCCTGTTTCCTCACCAATGCTTACTAATGCAGCACTTTCGACATGACTTGCTGGTGGAATCCAGCTTCAGACTGGCTCATGTTTCCCTCAGCCCTTCAGCTGGGTCCTTGCTCAAGTACTTGACCCCCAAGAACTTCACTTTCAACCGCCTAAAACTACAAGATGGGGAGGGGTTAAGGTACGGACAGTGTGTGAGCTAGCACTTGCTCTCGTCAAAGTAACCTCCCTTCCCAGGAACTACTACATGGCCCACCTGAGTCCCTGCATTCTGACCTGACCTATTAGGATTGGGAGAAATTGTTAGTTCCACTAAGAGTCAGTTTTCATATAGTTGTAGTTCAAACGTAATGATTCCTTTTAATAATTAGTTCATTCCAGTAACTGACTGCAGTTTATTCTAATGATCGGTACTTTGTAATGACCTGTTCATTTCAATAATTAGTTCATTCTAGTAGCCAGTGTTCTATAATTGTCAATTTATTCTAATACTAATGTAATTCTATCATAGACGTCCTTCTTGATATTCATTGCGAAGGATCAGTCTGGAGCAACTCCGTTGCCACAAAACGAACATCATAGGAAAGTCCATTTTCATATGGATATTTGAGTTAGGTTAGGCTAAGTTTTGTTAGGTTGTGTGACGTTGCGTTAAGTTAGATTCACTTTTTTCTCGGATTCCAAGCATACATCTGCTCCTTACAATTCCATTGACTTTGGCATGTACATATGCAGTAGTTGTGCATCCATTTTTCAATGTCCTTGACTTTGCTTCTTATTTCAGGTGCGACAATGGGTCATGCTTGAGACAATGGGCGCTAGGCAAAGGGTGTTGGGCTTGGCCCTCCTGCTCTCCGTCGGAATATCCACCATTCTCGGGCAAACCGACGGTAAGGAAGGCTTTTGTCGATAACACTACAATGTGTTTTAGTACCGACTTTCTTTCTTCCTCTTCAGTTGAGCCCTGCACCGTCCTGACTGGTGACTCCCACGTCATCCTCAGCATGGTGGAGTCCAGGGGGGAGCAGGTGGACCAACGAACGCATCCGGAGGAGCTGCCAATATCAGGTTAGTTGTTCCACTGCATCAGTGGTCTCAGTGCACTCAATTCGTCCGCGCAGGTCATCCCGCTGAAGACATGGAGCTCAAGATTCTGCGCTCGGAAGGCGGCGGCAGCCACGACAACTTGTTTGCCCTCAGCGGGAAGAGGATAAAGCTGGTGAAACCTCTGGACAGGGACGAGAATGATCTGTCCTCCATCATGTTTCAGGTAGAACTGCTTTATAAGCAGCTAGTTGCTATTGGATCGATGGGTGGAGACGATACCCTTCTTGTACTTGCCAGATCACGTGCACGACTTTGTCAACGGGTCGGAAACGCACCATCCCCGTCGTAATCACCATTTCAGACGTCAACGACAACAGGCCCAATTTCATAGGGGAGCCCTACGTCATCACCATTCCGGGTAAGTGAGTTCCTCCAAGAGCAAGAAGTCATTACTTTAGTGAATAGCCGTCGGAATATCCGGATCTTTTGCTCGTGTCCCCAGAGTCGACTGCGGTCAATTCGACAGTATTCCGCGGCCTCGAAGCGTCGGATCTGGACTCCAATGTCAATGGACAAGTGGAGTTCCGCGTAGAAGGCAGTGAGGGTTTCTTTGCCATTGATCTCCCTCATCAAGGACTGGTCAGGCTGGCCGGGCAACTCGACTACGAGACTCAAAAGAGGCATTTCGTCACCATAGTGGCATCGGTTAGCTACTGAAAAATGCTCTATGTACACGTACAAATGGTCCATGCGTAGTGCTTTATATGCTTTCGGGGATCAAGGAGCAATATTCTCCGACAAGGGCAGGGGGAAGACTGATCGAAAGCTAAAAAAGATTACTGTACAGAACTGTACTTTTTCATTTTACGTAGGATCGAGCTCTTGACACCGAGTCTCGCTTCTCTGTGAGCACCACCTTGACTGTCAACGTCATGGATAGCGACGATCAAGATCCGAAGTTCACCGAGGAGACCTACACTGCTAAGGTAAGTCGTTTTTTCGGAAGCTCAGTGAGTGTCATGCATTATTGTCCTAACTTGTCTCAGGTCATCAGTGGCCTGGTGTCTGCAGGTCTGGAGGTACATCCAGAAAAGATTAGAGCTGAAGATCAGGTGAATTGGTTACTTGGAATGACGAACGCAGCAAGCTTTGCACTCACCGCCCTTGTTTAGGACACACTGAGGTCTGACATCCAGTATTCCTTCGTCTCGGGGACGCCGGCCTTCTACTCCGACCACTTCGTCATCGACGCCTCCACTGGGGTAGTCAGCCAGGTCAGGGCCGTCGATAGAGCCATGGCTGACGTCTTTGACATCACTGTGAAGGTAGGAATGCTGACAATTCTTGACTTTTCGGACTCGAAGAGGTGTTTTGTCAGGCCGAGGAGGTCAGTCCCAATCGCCGTTCAACCAAGTCCCGACTGCTGGTGAGTGTCATGGCGGAGGACGTCAACCCGCCCATGCTGTTGGCCACAGCCACCGAGGGGTTCGTCCAAGAGGATGCGCCTGTGGGAGAAAGGGTCAGGGATAGGGAGGGAAACGATATCAAGTTCGTCGTTACAGACATGGACAGGGTGAGGAAGACCAAGAGATGTGAATGTTGAGGTGTGGGCTATTTGTTAATTGGCTATGCACGCACGTGAATTTACAGGATATTAACGACGATGCACCCGGCTACGAGTACCAGATGACGTCGAACTCCTTCCGGGTGGACGACGACGGCTTCTTGGTGGTCAACGAGCGCGGCTTGGACAGAGATCCTCCAAATGAGTCAACTCTCAGCTTTCAGGTACATAGTGAGAAGAAAAACCTGTTGCATTAATGTGCGTATCTAATGCTGTTGTGCCTTAGGTGTTTGCCCGCGAGACTGAAGGCATGAGAAAGGCCTCCTCCCCTGTCAGCTTGACCGTCCGCCTGGAGGACGTGAACGACAATGCCCCCATCCTGGCTGCCATCAAAGACGTAACCTTGGCGGCTGGGAACGCCAAGAGAAGGATTGCCAAGGTGGCAACAGTCGTCTGAAATTTAGGTGGAATTGTGCAATACAGTTTTTTCCATTTCAGTTGAACGCCACGGACAATGACTCCTCGCAACACCTACGTTTCCGCCTGCTCCATGTCTCTAACGGCGGGCACAAGAGGTGTGATGAAGCAAGAAAATGCACTAACTCGTCTTAAAAATAATTAATTTAGATTTTCCGTGTCCGAGCGAACGGGGGAGGTGTTTGTGGTGGCTCCGGTATCCACAGGCGAGCACTTCAGTCTCACGGTCGCCGTCAGGGACGACGGCGGCAAGAGCAGCCAGGGCATCATGGAGGTAGGAAAAGGAAAAGCAAGCGTGCACTATTGATAAAATGTTGATGTTGCTGGCTGTTCACAGGTACGCGTGACCGACGGTCCCAACCTGAGAGGTCCGGTCTTCGAGCAGTTTTTGTACGAGACCACGGTCAGCGAGGCGGCGTCTAAGTTCTCGGCAGCGGTGAGGACAAAAAAGATTTAACTAACAGCCGAGACTGTTGCCATGATATGTACACGTACATGGTTTTATTGTTTGTGCCCGCCCTGAACGCATGTGCTCAAGTTGAATTGTTCATCTATCACTCCTCAGGTGACTGCGCGAGCTAAGGACCCCGAGGGAGGCCCTGTCCGCTACTCCTTGGTCGGAGGCAACTCGGCTGGACACTTTCAAGTGGAGGAGTCCACAGGGGTGGTCAGGGTCATGCAACCGCTGGACAGAGAACAAATCAGAAGATACTCCTTGGTGAGTAATGACCAGTGTGTGGTTTGACGGTGTGAAGATTTCGCTTGCAACTATGCCCTTGTTGGTTGTACTAGACGGTCCGCGCAGAAGACAAGGGCGGGAAGTATTCGACGGCAACTGTGAACATCCTAATCAGCGACGTGAACGATGAGAACCCCGTGTTCCACAACACACCGTACTCCTTCAGGGTCAAGGAGGGCGAAATGGGGTCCGCTGTGGGAAAGATTAAGGCCGTCGACGGCGACAGCGACGAGAATGCAGCAGTCACTTACTCGGTAATGATGGTCAACTCAATTTCTTTCTTTTGTAATATACAAATGTATTAGTGTAATTGGCATAATATTACAGTTAACTCGGTCTATGATGGTATGATATTTTTTCGTGGTCAGGTTCCCGAGGAATCCCCGTTTGTTATTGACGCAGTCGGCGGCGAGATTCGAACCCGCACCCCCCTGGACTTCGAGCGTCAACCTGTACATTACGTAGTGGTCACGGCCAGGGACGGTGGCAGGGAGCCCAGGATCGCCACCGCTACCGTCACGGTGCTCGTGCAGGACACCGCGGACGAGCCTCCTATCTTTCTGAAGGACGTCTACAACGCGATAGTGCCGGAGAACGTTGAGGACTACCTGGTGACCACAGTCGTGGTGAGTTCAACAACGATTTCTTTGCTGGTATTCCGTATGTACGTTCATACAGTACGTGACCCCAAAAATGCGGTAGAGACGTCAGAAGTTGAGATAAATGCTCTTTACAAAGTTTGTAATGGCCCAACAGGCGGAGGACAAGGACATCGACTCCAGCATCACATACAGACTGATACAGGGAGACCTGGACAAGTTCATGGTTGACCCAGTGACTGGGGCCGTCAAGACTATCAGGGGCTTGGACTATGAGCGTCAGACAAGACATACCCTTGTGGTGGGCACGGAGGAGGGAAGAGTTGGAGGTGAGGGAGTTGTACTACGAAATGGAGATGGCTCGAGAACATAACATTGGTGCAAAAGGTTCCGAAAGCAAACCTGGGACCATGTGCAGGGTTGAGATCCAGGTGGAGGACCGGAATGATGTGGCCCCGCAGTTCATTAGGCTCCCGCGAGGAAATTTTATTGAGGTACACACTATTCATGCCAATAACAGATCCGTCATATGACTTTTCTTAAAATGACTTCTCATGCGTGCAGATTCGCAATGACGTGCCGGTGGGCAGCCGGATCGGTTCGGTGCGTGCCAGCGACGCCGATGCGTCACCCCCAGGCAACACCGTTCGGTACGACATCTCCGCCGAGGAGAGTTCGGAGCGCGTTCGCGAATACTTTACTGTACATCCAGAGACTGGCGAGATCACCATACAGGACCAGCTCACCAAGGAACTGTACGACGTGTACAGACTGGCCATTCGCGCTTACGACCTTGGAGAGCCGTCGCTCGACGCCACCGTCCTCATCTTGGTCAATGTCCGACAGGTTGGAACCTTTCTCATCATGCATGACAGTATAAGAATGCGAATACGGTACATGATGAACTACATGCTGCTAGCTTTGTACAGGTTATGTTTACGTACACCACGTTCATTTATGCGCTGTTACATTGTATAGCTTTTGACTTGAAACAGGTTGTGACTATATCTCCTGAGACCGGAGTGGGCTTCGCAGAGTCGAGCCTCTCTGCGAGCATCTCGGAGACCGCCGTTCCCGGACAACTGGTGGCCACGATTCCCCTTGAACCCCTTGAGAGCGGTAACCTCGCAGGCGGCTCTTCCAGGAGGCGGATTAGGATAGATTGCAAGCTGGACGAGGTCGTCGACACTAAGAGCAACCATGTCAAAGGTGAACTTGGACAAAAGCAGTTCTGGAAATCATAATTATGACCCTCTAACATTTAGGTGCGTTCGACACTCGCTTGAATGCTAACGGCGACTGCGACCTTCTCGTGGGTGAAGACGGACTCGACCATGAAAAAAGCGACCACTTCACAGTCCAACTGAGACTGGAAACACTCTCTGCATATGCCAATCCTGACAAGACCAGGGCAGAGGTGACGAATTTTATTCTTGCGTGCGATGTAAATGCGTTCTATGGCAGCATTGAATTCATCACAGATTGAAGTGACTGTTGCGGACTCCAACGACAACGCACCGCGCTTCGTTTACGAGGACGGCATCATCCAGGACCAATATCTGGTAGCGGTGGCGGACGACACTCCATCAGACACTGACATCTTCAGTGTCAAAGTAAGTGAACAATATCATTTGAGGGCAGAAAGCTTGTTCACTGAAGTATTTTACCGTTTTCAAGGCTGTCGACCTTGACAGCGGCGCATACGGCGACGTCCGTTACAGCTTGGAAGACGCTCAGGACTTCTACATCGAGCCTCTGAGCGGGATAGTTCGCAACAGGGTGGCTCTCGGGGATTTGGTCGTGGGTCAGGGTGAACCTTCATTCGAGTTGATAGTTGTGGCCACAGACAACGCGGGGAGTAGCTCTGACTCCAACACTCGGAAGACACTCTTGGTGGTAAGTAGAGTGCAGTACAGGCCAGTCATTCCAGTTCTGCTGACGTGCTTAGTTACTCAACTTTTACGACACGTAGGTGAACTTGCTGAAGCCCGGCGACGGCATCGTGTTGACCATTGCCAACACGCCACCCGCAGACATGGCGGCCAAGCGGCAGGAGTTGGTGGAAATTTTGCAGGAACAAGTGAGATGGGTTATGATAACGTTGTTACAGTGTGCTGCAGTGACGTGACTGCTTCTAGACCAACCTGGCTGTGAACATCGACCGCATGGTGCCTTCCATGGTCCTCTTCTCGAACGGAACATGCTGCAAACTCGACCCAACTGGTACGGATGTCTACTTTCACGTGACCGATCCGGCCAACAACGAGGTCCTGGGATTCGATCATGGAAAAGTGCAGAGGTATACAAAAAATCTTTTTTCTCACCAGCCTCTGTTAGTCAAACTTTTTTCATTCTTTTCCCCCCAGGTCCATCTCAGGAAAACAGGCCTCGAGCAACTTGAAGTACGCTGTGTCAAGCCTCCTCTCCGTGCAGGCTTCGGGACTCCATCAACCTTACCCGGGGGTCAGGGAGATGCTACGGATCCACGCGGACCCCACGACAGTCATGACTCGGTCTGACCGCAGCATCGTCGCTGGGTGGCCAGCGGCACTGCTGGCGCTTGGGTGCCTCGTATTCCTGCTTGCCCTGGCCGCCATGGCTTACCTCTGCGTTGTCAAGAGGAGGTTCGTGTTCCACATACTGTATGCATGATTATTTACCAGTACGGTGTTGTCAATGTCGCTGTCGTCCTTCAGGTTGGTGACCTCGGAGGAGAAGAACACCAAGACTATCGTTGTTCCTCGCTATGAGCCTGTGTTCGTGGAACCGAACTTTAAGGAGTACGAGACACAGGTGTGTCCCAGACCTGCTGGGCCTGGAGTACTACTGGAAGACATTTTTGCTCACCACTACGTTGTTCTACACATTCACAGGTGCTGCAGATGTCGGTGCCCGTGGATGACCTCCCCGACAATGACGGCGGTGGCATCGACGTCTCCCGATACCGAGCAGCCATCGCCACTGGCAACAGCGAAGAGTTCAATCTCGACAGCATCAGCTACATCACCAAGGACAGACTCAGCAGTTTAAGTAAGAAGTTGTTCTGCGCAATTTTTGTTTCGTTTTTATTCAGCTATGAATTTTGTTCAGGCGATTCTCCAGGGAGCGACCATACGCGCACCACCAACGCCACCTACAGGTTGGGCAGTTACTCCCCTGCAGGCGGGGGTGGCGGCCACTACTCCACCGTGGCGGAGGATATTACGCCAATTAGAAATCCTCTCTTCAAGAGGTCCTGACATAAGTACCTCCATAAGAAAAATAATTTAACTGAGCTGTCATATAGTGATGGCTCCGCTTTGGCTGGGTCGAGCCGAGCTGAGCCCACGGGCCAAGAACCGGGACGATATTTGGAAGCGACTTGACCGGGTTTTCGTTTGTAAAAGATTCGCTAGTCCTCGGGCCGAGAAGGACCAAACAGTGCCCACCACTATTAACGTGCCGGATGCATCATTATTATTTTGATCACAATTCTGAAAAACATCGAATATCGGCAGTGATATCGAGTGATTCTTTTAAAGATCGAGGGTGGGCATCCATGTCAATATTTTTGAAAAATGGCATTTCTTGTCAGGGATGTTATGCGACATAGATAGGTATGTCACTTTTAGCTAATAACTATTGTAAACGTACGCTTTAAGTGACGCACAGAAAGAAAGTATGACTTGGCTCTCTTTCTCTCCCTCAGGTCAGACAGTGAGGAAGGCCTGCGCCATTTGAGCGCGAGCCACACCAACGCCAACGTCCTTTTTGGCAACAAAAGCAACCGGGACTTCGTGAGCTCGACGCCCAACAAGAGCTTTTTCGGCAAGGACCAGGAACAGCAGCCGTTCTCGCCTGTGGACAACACGACACAGTTGTGAAAATGTAACGAAGTTGAAAATTAAGACAACTGTATTTCTTTGAGAGTCTCAGAAGTGAGTGCACGTATGTGCGTGCGTGCGTGCGTCCGCGCGTGTGACTCAGTGAATGAATGAGTGAGTGTAAGTCTGTGCGATGTACTAAACATCGTATCGATGTAGGTATCGACTGTGATTTCGATAACATTTCTCGCCAGTTCATGTCGTAGTTTATGGCATTGTTAGAGACATACTCCTATATTGTATCTTTTACTTTTATATGTCGCTTTGTTCCCCTGCTCTATGGCATGGGAATCATATCCTTTCCCATACTTTTTGAAAGCGCAGCTCCCAAGGAAGCCTGCTAGCAGGATATATGATACCACCATATAATACAATACTATAGTACATTCCTCGTTCTATGTTGCCATGTTGTATACTTACGCTTGATAAAAAAGGTCTCAGCTTAGTACTCGTGGTGAGTCAGTTGCTGCTTAAAAAATAGAAAAATGTCATCATGGTCTCAAAGAGGACCAAAATTCACTCTAAATAAGTTCACCGTGAACAAACGTTTCAGGTTCAGAACAAATGTTTCAGATCTAAGCAAACGTCTATGGATAACTTCTGTCTGAACTTTCGAAGTTTTGTACTCCTGTTTCAGATTCTATCTTATTAATATCAGGGGCCAGGTTTAATACATCCATGTTCTACGCTGTGTTGTCTTTCCTTTGGGCATTTAGGATTTCATATCTGACGACTCTAGAGACAGCAGGTGTCAAAGCTTCGTGGAGTTCATGACCGTAGCATTAATACTGCATGTCTGACATTAATACTAAAGTTTGATATGCTTGCAAATTGAAAGGAAAGTTCAACGTTTTTTAAGTTTTCATTCACTCTAACGGTTCAGATTCCATCACTTTAAGAAAGAGAAGAGTGTTTACATCCATTAAGCAACGGCAACAAAAGTTTTTTTTGTTTCCCCTTGATTGTGTCAATCTGCAGACAAGGACAAGTGATTTTTGCCTCGTCAATAGAGCAGTTTTCCACTTGACACCCAATACTAAAGTGCACTTGAGAAGTCGCAGCGTTTTGGGTCTAAAGAAAAAAAAGCAGAAAAGGAAAGAACAATGCACTTACCTCATTTTTGATGCACGTTGAAACACAAGTGTGAGTTAAGAAGATGAATCGTGCACTTGGCGTCCAGACCTCGGTGGTTCTCATCCTCCTAGGATGTCTCGCCGAGCCGCGCAGCATTCCCCTGGAGGGCGAGGACCGACTCAGGCCCTACGAGGTCATAGACCTGCCTTTCGTGCCCGAGGACTTCAGGAAAAGCAATCAGTCCAGTGCGGTTGTCACATGTACTTGAATGATTTTGTGCTTCAGGGTGACCCCGAGGAGCCCAAACCTGGTCGAGTTCACCAACGACACTGATGTCATCAGCCAGAGAGTCCTCGACGCCTTGAACGCGGTCGGGGCCAACACGAGCGAGGTCTTCATTCTGATTATTGACAAGTCCTAGAATGTTTCATGAAAATTCCATCAGACATTCTCGAACTTGACCTTCGACTACGCGGGTCGCGTGGATTCTGCCGACGGCTCCACCAACTTTGTGGTTGAGGTGAGGGCGGATATTTGCGAGGGATCCTCGCCCATCTCTTGCTTGAGGCAAAAGTGCGAGCTGAAACTGACCTCCTCCGACCCGTCGACGATGACGTTTGAGATCGTGGAGTACAACTGTACCAGGCGCCCTCTTTGCTGGTACTGCGACAACGGCAAGTGTCCCATCATCGACGTCTGGGGCGTCAACAAGAGGTGCTCCTGCTCCTTGAACATGTGAACAATTCGTCGAGCAAAGATATGTTGCAGAGAAGACCAAATTCCTCTGTCACCTCAACGTTGCGACTTTGGGTCGCCTTGCATAGGCAAATTCTACCAGGTGGCCGGACTCCGTTACTTTACTTACCTGGGATGCGGACGGGTAGAAGACGTCGGCCAAGATGAGCGCAAGCGATGCCAATCATTGGACCAAATTGGGTAATGTTCGGGCAGATCCTAGCTGCCAAGGACAACGTCAAGCTGACCTTGATCTTGGCGAGCTTCACCCTAGCTAACTCCCGGCTTCTTCTCCATCCAGGTACTACCATTGGTGTCACTGCTCTGAGCGAAATCTTTGCAACGATCCCTACCCCCCCGAGTTGAGAGCGGAAGCAATAGAAATACAACGAGGACTTCACTGGCCAGTGATCGAATCAATCAGACAGCTCAAGGCCCACTTTGACAGAGCGAAAGACCAGGAATGCAGCGATAACTGAGCTGCATCCATACTTGTATTACATGAAACGTACAGTTTTGACTCGATCAATCCATTTTGGGTTTGTGAACATTTTTCTAAGGAGTGACAATTCCTGAGAAAAGTCCTTCGATTTCGGAAACCGTAAGACACGTTAATGTTGTCATTCACTCGTCACACATTCTACTCTGCTACAAATCGACGACGGGCAAAATTACATTTCCGCTACTTAAGGTGATGCTCTGCTAGTCTTTGTACTTCGTTGCGTCGCTTGAATGTGTGTTCTGCATCATTTCAGGCAATCTGTAATGTTTCAAGGCTACACCTCGTCTATAATATTTGTGCAAGTTGAGTGTAGTAAATTGTGTACGTCTGGAAAGGAAGTTCATCTCATGCCCTACAGACATTTCGTCCGTAAAAGAGATGTGCAAATTGGCCGAGCAACGAGCGTATTTTGATCCACCAAGTTCTTCTTCTCGCTCGGCAGCTGATTGTCTGTGCGGCATCACCGGCCTGCCTCGGATGGATGAATGGATGGATGGATGGATAGATTAATGGATGGAGACAGAGACAGAGTCAGACACAACTAAACAACGTAAGCTGACGTCATACGTAGTGCGTACATGTATGCTAATGTGGTGGGCGTGCGCCTGTGGCGTTGAATGGGGCGCCCTTTATTGCTCAGGGCCCGTTTATGGCTTCGTGTGTCAAGCCAATGATGCATTCGAGCACCCCGAGAAGACCAAGACCAGCTGAGGGTTCGGCATACTGAACGTAGCTTGATTATGACGTTGCTTTGTTCCACTAAGTGAGCAAGCATGAAGACAACAAATATCGTCGTCCTCATCTTCAGTGTCGTCGTTGCTCAGATTGACGGTAAGAGGATCGGGGACCGACTTAGGTCCATTTTTAACACTTTATTAACGTATATTTTTTGGTCCCGGGTTGGGGGAAGATTAAACCATTTCAACTGTCCACGTTTAGGCTTTTTCCGCACTTCGGGGTGGACAAAGGAGATTTGCAACTCCTCTTTAAATTGGGAAATTGGCTACATCTTTAGCCCACACTGTCTTTTTGCACCAACACACGACAGTCCGGACTGGCGTTGTAGGGGAATCTTATTCGTTGCTTTACGAGTTCCATTGAATGTATCCGAAATTCCGATTTCAATCGAATTTGAGGTTTGAATCAAATTTCGGTCTACACGAGGCTAAGGAGAAAAAAAGCTAATGTTTCCTAAAATCCATGTATTTACTGTTGGAAGCTTTTCAAGACCTGCGTTTTTCCATGTTACTGCGCCAGGTGATCTACAACTCGGTGAACTTGGTGATTAGAATCAAATCACTTCTTAAATTCGAGGGTTTTTCAACTGAATCGAGACTGTCCAACTCGTCTACATCACTAGTCCGAACTATGCAGCATTCCAAGTTGTACTGTATGTATGGTCGGTAGAACAACAAAGTTCCAAATCCTTACGTAGGGTTCGATTCTGAGGCGACCCGCGTTGCGTGGCTGGCGGCGTTCGACGGCGACGAGGCCGCCGTCAGCCGCGCCTTGACCTCCGGCGGCGTCCGTCCGGACGCGGCCGACGAGAATGGCCTCTCTCTGTTGCACGTAGCTGCGCTTAACGGCCATGCCGGTATCGTGGCGCTACTCATCGACGCCGGCGCAAACGTCAACGCCAAGACCGATGGAAGAGAGACGGCGGCACACCTAGCGGCGGCAAACGGCCACACGGGGGTAACGAGCAAAAATAGCAAATTGTCCATCAACAGTACACATGAAGCACTCCCACACGTCTTAGATCTTGATGGCGCTGGCAGAGAAAGGCGGGCTGGACATTCTCTTGGCGGAGGACGAGGATCTCTGGACGCCGCTTCACCTTGCGTCATACCATGGGAACATTGGGACTGTCCGATATCTGGTGCAGAAAGCAGGAGCAGACGTAAGAGATCATTACCCTCATGTACAGTACATGTACAGCAGAAGATGCCCTCGCTCTCTGAATTCTCTGCCACGTAGGTCAACGCGGCCATCGATGAGGGCGCGACGCCCTTGCACCTCGCGGCTCGCAACGGACACGCCGACGTCGTCTCGTTCTTGTTGGAACGCGGAGCGAACCCACGCCGGGTGACCGGGATCCGGAGCACCCCACTCCATCTGGCGGCGCGGCACGGGCACGCCAAGGTCGTCTCGTTACTCTTGGCGGCTGGCGCAAACGTGCGCGCCAGAGACGGAAACTCACAGACGCCGGAGCAGCTGGCGCGCGCCGCCGGACACGACATTGCGGCGTTTCGCGCTGGAAAGAAGAGGAAATGAATGATCCAGTGGGACCACGATGCAATATTGCCGTGTCCTGTGAATAGCACCAAATGCAGGCTGGGGATTATTCAGTATAAAGTAGTCTTATCGTTCTCACATGGTAAATGAATTGGAAATCCTTGCGTTTTTGTTGCTTGGGGAGCTAATCCAGACCTTTGAGTGCTATTCTCGTTAAACAAATCAAAGGAAGACCGCCTTGCATCTTCGTGCAGGGATACAAAAGCAACTTTTTCATTTCACCTTCGCCGCCTCAGCCAAGTCCGTAGCCATGTGAGGAAAAAATCGCCAAGCACCGTGCATGTAGATAAGCCAAAGTTAGTGCCGAGTCCTGTCACATCTTTCTAACCTCTGTCTTTATGCTGCAGCTCCTATCGTCTCATTGCCAAGGTTATTTTGGTAAAATTCCTGAGTGTGACTCGAAATAATCCCCACCCTGCATTCTGACCTGTACATTGCTGCTAACACGTTTGACATAGGTTAGGTTACGACATGAAATAAATGCAGCTGTCTCTACGCTTCTCCTTCTTTGGAGACTTAGGGGGCGTTTCTGGCATGACGTCTTTGACCATTCACACCCATCCAAGAAAAATGGTACAAAATACATTCTAAGGCCTTTAAAGGCTTACTTCTTTAATTAATTAGACTTTTCTCTCATTGCACTGGCTCAACATATTCAAGCAGCGGTTATGCTTCTTCAAGACTGTACAGTCCTTGCCGTAAGGGGTTTCCGCGGGGATAGCTTCACTACAGACGCTGTCCTGAGGCTCTTTGAGGTGAAATGTGTTTTGGTATCTCGACACAACATTGAGTGCGGCAGTTCAGCATCGTGACTTCTCAATCTGATTCCAATCGACATAATAGCATAGCTGACACCACGGACAACGTTGGTTCCACAGCTGCACAAGCGTGTTCAAACAACCCCTTAAACTCTCTTGCCACCAGCATCCTTGTACAGCGCTACTTTTTACCAGAAATCCACCTCGTCCTTTGGAATGAAGTAGAATTTGACCTTTCCAATCAGTGACGAGAATCGTTGTGTTCTGAGCCTCAATGAGATCCCGGTCTGCTTCACAGAGCTTAGGCAATGGTAGCTCTTGGAAACTTGGACGATTAAGCTAAGAATTTTAGTTCATGGCTGGAATTGAAAAGACACTGAAGGACATTCGTTGGCATCACACACTCTCTTCTGGAGCTATTACAAATCTTCAACGTAAGATATGGTCATCTGATAAAATATCCAGCACCCAATGATCTGGCTTTTGCAGCTCTCGCGGCATTAACGACTCTGTAGCTCAGCACAGTCCTATGCAAGGGCTTCTACAATCGATGAAGAACTTTATGATGATCCGGTACAAGGATGACACTTCTCAGGGCAACTTTCTACGGCAACGGATCCAAGACTTACGCCAAAAGTATCATGACGTACGCGTATCAAATCGTTTAGCTGTCCTAATGTTTTTTAAATGTAGATGTCTTACACAAACAATCCAATATTACGGGCACGTGTTTCCCATGTGTGATGCAGGAAATGGTTTGTGAAGTTGGATCGGGTTTCCCTCAAGGGAGCGTCTCTCTTACGCGGACTCCCCTGGCGCCATTTCTGCTGCATCGCCAGTATCATTTAGTTTTTTCCCTACTTTTCACATCCCTCATGATAACTGATAAGTTCCTCGACCAGAGAACTGGCGAACACGAACATTGTGAGGCATAGCTAGATCAGACCGAAAGAATAATAAGCAAATAGTATGACAGAAATGCGAAAAGACCACGCTAGATCAGCTCTTCTTCAAGCGCACGTTCGGAACTTTGGGGTATTTCTGCCACTCAACCTTTCCACCCTTCTGAATAACCAGCGCCTATTTTTCGAGCGAATTCGCAGGTCGTCCGCTAATCTCAAATTTGGTGGGGGAAAATCTCCGCGAAATGTTGCGGTTTCTGCGACGCTTTCGACTACTCCAATCTGACTCAGTGCGGGTAGGCTGCAATTTTCATGGAAGGACAAGACCGGTATCAGTTATTTCTTGAAGTACTGATACGTGACATACATTTTGGAAATTTCAGAACATGGAACATTATGTTATATCTTGAATCCTCAAGTAACCGTTACCAGTCTCAAAAGTGGTCCCAAAATGATGCCACTTTTTACGGCAAGAACTCAGTTATTCTTCTAGATATTTTGAAAATTCGGCTTCTGCGGAAAGCTGAGAATATGTCACAGTTACAATTAGAAAATAACTAGAGCTGACGGGCTACCCACTTTGTGGAGTAGGAAAAATGTAAAACACTATCTATGTGTGATAAACATACGCACAGCGCTCATGCACTCAACACCCACTCTGCACTCATCAAATCAGCTACGCGAAAGTTGAAAATCTGTCCCAAAAGCTCAGCCGCACTGAAGCTGGCAATCGGCCGTTGACGGACAGTCACGCGATCACACGGCCGCCGCGTTTTATATATTAGACTAGCGCTTATGAACTACACACTTTGTTGGGGAGGAAGAATATCAAAAACATAAGGCATTCATTACGTGTGTGTCCATCCATCCGTCTGAGTCGCCCGCCCTGAACCTCGCACTCACCACATGCTTTGCGATCACCATGCACTTCATGCTCACCACGTAAAAGCTGGAAATTGCCTGCGCAAAAGCTGTCACAGAAAAGCTGATGTCGTCCCAAGTCCGCTATGATTATCACGTGTTTTCCATCCAAAGCTGAAAAGCATGATGATGGTGATAAAGGTGGAGACTGATTTTTGGTGAGGTCCATTATGACATGGCAAAAGCGCGGCCTCCCGGCATACTGATCTGGCTCGACAGCAAGCTCAGACCACAAAATGTATTAGCATCTGGAGGATAAATAGATAACCAATGCACAAACATTGTCCAACTTTGGTGCATTTTGGAAAGGCTCAAGGCACCTCTTTCACTGATTGCACACAACAGTCAAATCCTGGAGGATCCTCTATAAACAACTCTTACTGCATATTTCAAACTGATCTATTTGCCGGAACTCGTCTACATCCACAAGTCCCCACATACTACACCAAGGCAGACAGCAAGTGGTGTAGGAGAAAGCTAGGCTCCGATGTCCGACACTTGCCAGAGGTGAAAAAGTGTCATGTATTGGGGATGGTGTACACAGAGCACTAAACAACCAAGACTGTTTCTTTCTCAGGATGCTTTTCCATGAGGTTACAGGTCCCTCGTCATCCAGTGACTTCAAAGTGGTGAAAGGTAGGTTGCGCTCAACATTGAGGAGTGCATGTGGAAAAAGAGAACTGCTCGAGAGCAGTGGCATGACGCCATTCACAATGTCATTGTCACAACATCGCCTGTGCAGCTTTGGAAACTTTTGGCAATGGTGCTCTCTATGAGTCACCCTGCAGATCCTGCATACTTGTGGCTTACCTACAGAGATGCCAGGGCTGAGGACTATCTCCTGCAATATCACCAGCATATGATGAACATGAATTTACCATACCAAGATAGAATTTACCACATGGCACTGATCGACTTGGAGAATAACACCTACAACCTGGCTAACCAACCGCTAGAAGGTTATGGCCTTCAATCACCAAAAAGATCTGTGGAAGAAGAACTGCACACAGACATCATTGCCTGTGATGACATCTGCGAGTATGTGACAGACAAGGAGGCTTTGTTTCTCTAAATACGACAGGGAAAACATTCTCCTGAACTTGATCCTTGCCAAGGTGAGGCGGAACCTGATGATTGCAATAGCAGTGGCCTCCTCAGGCATCATTGCTGCAGGGAGGATGAACACCTTATGCAACTTTCAAGCTGTCGCTTGCACAATGACTCACCTACTTGCAACATCAGCAAAACCAGCGGCACTGGTCAGTTTCTCAATCAAAGTCACCTTATCATATGGGTAAATGCACAAACATGCCCTTGAGGCCCTTGACCGCACCCTCCAAGACAAGACAATCGGCAGAAATCTTTGGCCAAATCAGTGCAATTGGCCGAATCGACCTAAAATCTTTGGGGCGAATTTGCAGACAGGCTTTGAACGGCTGACTGCTGATTGCCGATTTCCAGCTTTTATGCGGTTGACTTGAGCACAGAGCGCGCTAGGGCTGTATGAATGTCTGTAAGACAGGCACACATAGTGCTTTATATTTTTCCTACCCAACAACGTGGGTAGCACCTAATGTATGAAGTGCGCGGGCCCCTTTTTTTGTCACGCTGGTTCATAGCGCGCTCTAGGCAATATCTTTGTCTCACCCAGATGGCGCTGTTCAGACACGCCCAGGGGGCCGCCAATGTCCACTCCCATCTCACTGTTAGCTACGCCCGTCAAGTGTTGCCTACAGCAACGCGACGAAATTCAATCACTGTCACTGTCAATTTCAGTCACATTCAGAGAGTCACTGTGACTCCATGGGTGAATTTCGTCTCATTGCAATGGGCAACACATGCCGGGGAAGACTACTGTGCTGCCATCTACTGAGCAGAAAGTTGACAAACCCTTCAAGAGTTCATTTTCGTAAAAAGAAAAAAATAACGTGATTTTATATTCTCTTCTCTGCTTCAGACATTTCACGACACAAAAACCTTGGCTTTTGGTGAAGTTTCGCTAGGCTGACCTACATTTTTGAAGGGCTCTGAAGAAGTTGGTATGATTTGGATAATGACCCGTTTAGTCATGTTGATCGCAAGCAATGAGGCAGCCTCTCAGTGTTACAGTGTGTAAGGATTTCCAGGCCGACAGCGTTAATGCCCAAGGTGATTTGCACCCCATTCCCATGCACATTGAGGAAGATGCAGAACAAAATTACAGATTTCTTTTCAAACTAGTCAAATCTGTCCGTGACTGATCTGCAATAAGCACAATAGGGCAGTTCTTCTCCCTATCATTATTAATTTTTTTGCCTATCTAGGTTTTTTTTTTTAAAAAAAAAGAGTTCATTTTGTAAACTTCCTTACAACGTCATGCTGTCGGAGGCCGACTGCACTCTGATTTCACCCAAAATTGTCTATTGTGAGAAGTGTGTGTCTCACCACGAGAAAGAGACCAGAGTTCAACGTGAATCACTCGGCTCATAACTCACTGACTCCATTGTAGTGCAGCTACAGCAGACCAGTGATCATTGATCACCAGTCAAGAAGTGCTGTGCATGACGTCATGTGAGAAAAGCAAAAATCTCACAACCTCTCACATTTCATGTGTGACCTGAGTTGGGTGTCCGTTATGACGGGCACAGACTGAAAATACACATTGGATTCGTCCTAACCACAAAAACTTTGACGGCGAAGTTGCGATCGCATGCTGAGGCACAAAGATTAGTCCAGGAAGTTTTGCGACAGGCTTTTGGAGAACACGTTGGAAAAACACTATCTATATTTCTGCTGCACTCATCATAGTTTTGAAAAACTGATGACTTTCCTGCATGTAGGCATTTATAACGTATTATAGCAATTCGAGAGTACAGTGAGAACAGGACTAACGCGCACGTTCATGCTGATACTTCATAATAAGTACTTGACTGACCATGATTAGCACTCGATCTCGCAAATTGTTTTTGTTTCATTCATGAGTGCGAAATCTTTGGATTTTTCATCAGGATGTATTATTGAGCCGACGAAAGTCTTTCATTCCTCCGCGGCGGCAGAAAGTGTGAGAGAGCCAGGCTGGGAGAGAAGGTGATAAAAAAGACTAGCATCTTGTAAAATGGGGATAAGTTGGGTGCAGCAGTCGCAGCCACACGAGATATAAATGGGCATTAGTAACTTTAAACGCCACTAAAGATTTGCCCCTCCGGATTGGGGGCGAAGGTGTCAGATGTCTTCTCTCTCTTGTACGTGCACACTGGGACGTCCTATGTAGTGTCTCCTCCAGAACAGCTGCGTCACGCACGCTTTTATGGTAGGTCCACATTTTTGCATGAACTTCTCACCCAGCAGCAAGAAGCAGAGGCAGAGGCAGTGAGTGAGGCCTGCTGTTGCCTCTTGCAGCCGTCGCCCTCGTGGACGTACGTCCTGGGTGGACAGTGCACTACACGCAACACATATGTACGTACTAGCACGTGTGTTCATACACCTAGTAGCCGTAGTGCGAGGCTGCCTGATGCTGCTTCTGTCCCATGTATGGATAGATGGGCTGTTGCTGCCCGTAGAGACTGGACGAATACACTCTAGACGTGTGAACGTGGGGAACCTCGTACTGGTTCTGGCCGCCGTACACGCTCCCCACCTTCTCCACGGAAGGGTACACACTACTGGCGCCAGAGGCCCACTGCTGGCTGCCGCTGCCACCTTCGTTGTGCAGAGATGGAGGTGGCGGCGGGGGTGGAGGCACATCTGAATTTGAGGAGTGCAGCACCTTGTTGCGGTTGTTGTTTAGGCTGGCCGCCTGATATTGCTGCTGCTGGTAGTGGTGCTGATGAGGATGCTGCGGTTGTTGCTGCGGAGGAGGAGGTAGGGGAGGACCTAGACCAGACGGTTGCTTCACCCCCTGTTGTTGCTGCTGGTGACTGTGGTGAAGATGGTGCTGCCTCATGAGCCCCTCCTGCACGTCCGGCGTCTCGGCGGTGGGGCGCTTGTTGCGCTGTCTGCGCACCACCAAACACACGATTATGGTCGACAGTAACAGGAAGACGACCACTGCCAAACAAAGCACCAAGATCAGCACCGGGTCCTCGGAGAAGTTCGAGTTTGAAGAGGCTGTCTTCCCTAAAATGAAGTGAGCAACGTGAGAGCACCATGAAAGAATTTATTCTCGACCAATGGAGACTTACTGGGCAGCACGGTGAGATAGGCGTTCTTGTACTTGTACCCGATGGTGTTGGTGACGAAGCAGTAGTACATGCCTGCGTCCGCCTCACTGGCATCTGAGATAACCAGGCGATTCAGGTACTCGTCCGTACCAGTGCGCACACTCTCGTCAACTCCAGCCATTATGAGGAATTTATCCTGTCCCATGTCGAAGATGTCACTCGACGTGGCCTTGAGGGCTTCTTCATCACCCTCCTCCAGTCTCTTCAGCCATTTCACATTAGGCCTGGTTTCGCTTTTGACGGTGCACTCCAGTGAGGCGACGCCACCGGCCGCCACCGTCGTGTTATCCGGGCCCGCCGGCAGCGCCGGGTGAGCAGACGAGTCTTCGACTCGCAGAGTGAAGTTCTTGGTGGTCGATCCCACCAAGTTGGAGGCAGAGCAGCTCAGAGCGCCGGAGTCCGACTCGATGAGATTGCGGATGATGAGGGTGGCGCGACCGGCACCCTCAGCCAAAGCTGGAGCAGCGGGATCTCCCCCGGCGCGACGCCAGACTACTACGGGTTCGGGCTTGCCCAGGGCTTCGCAGACTAGGCGCAAATTCTCCCCGGATTTGCGCACTGCGATGGAACGCAGGGCTAGCGTCTGCTCCGTGAAGACCGGCGGTGCCACGTCCGGCAGCTCCCCGGCCGATAGATGGGGAAATTCTGCTGGATCTGTAAGAGAGGCAAGTCTTTAAGTCCTGTTTGCCCACTGTTGTCTAACAACACCCAGCACATGTGCCCGCCATGCAGCAAACGATATTTGAACAGGTACATCAACGAAGCAAAGCATACACAATTGCTGCACAGAGTGATTGAGACTGATTGTTTGCTTTGCATGTTGCGCTTAATTCAAGTGGTTCAGGCGAGAAGGAATCGTCTTGATCTCAGTGATGACGACCAGAAGTTGTTACTGTGACGACTGATAAATTCTTAGGGTTTGGAGGAGGCTCCTTGAGCTCGATCGGGTCCTCATAACTCGTGTACACATTTCTGTGGTCTTCCGGGACTGCCTCTTTTTCCAGTCGGCCAACTGCGACCACGAGGAGGACGCACCGGCGTAGTAAAAGGTGTCCACCAGATCGACGATGCAAGTCCGGCAGAGTTTTCACTCGTGCAACATGAGGAGATGCTGGCAAATATTTTTAGAAAAGCTTGTCTTGTCGTAATAAGGGCTGTTGGACACACATTCGCGTACTTTGTTCGAGATGCGATTTATTCTGCCGCAGCAAACGTTATCTGTTTTCTACTATCTTATGCGCCATATATTTCTCTCAAAGCAGAAGGAGAGAGAGTCGCTCTTTCCACTCTCAATCCTATCATAACTTCCTAGTTTTTGTTCTTTTTTTCCTCCCAGAAAGAGACGACTGTGAGAAAGAGAAGCAATGGGCAAAACGTAGCAGCGACAGCAACGTTGCAGCTATCGCGCACATTAATCTTGGCAAGAAAAAGCGCAGCCTCTATAGACTTAAGTGCACCACTAATAATAGCGAGCGCGCTAAAGGTCTCAGCTGTACGTTATAAGCTTTAGAACACTAGTGCGCTACCTTTGCAGTAAGCACAGTTGCAGGCTGCATTAGTGTCATCGTAGCGTAAACCACCAGTTTCTTGCCCAGGTCATCACTTAAGAACAAGAGCACGATTCTTCCTTCTTAATAAACTTGCCCAATAATCTCGCATATCTGATAACGTTCGGTCGGCAGCAAGTGTCATCATGTATGCGAGACTTATCATAAGTGTGAGACATGAATACTCGGCCCATTATGAAGTGTTGTGAACATATGCATGCATTGGCCCAAGAAATAGTTCTTTTTGAAAAAAAAGAAAAAGAAATCGTGGTTTTTATGCATCATCAAAGTTGGACATGCCCATTTTTGATTTCTTTCAAGCTTTCATGCACACAAAAAAAACCAAGCTATCCCTGTTGGAAAGGGTCAAAAGAGTAGGCCTTTAAAACAGAGTCTCCACAAATAGCCATCTTAAGACTTCGACCCGATTTGGGACAAGCCTTTAAGTATATGAAAAATGGCGAGCACCAAACCCATTCTAAATACCAGACTTTTCATACATGCCGGCTGTTGTTATAATTTTACCGGTCCACCGTCTACAGTATTGTGTCAGATTAAACTTCTTCATACCTATGACTATGAGGTTGATTCTGATCTCCTCCGATCCGAAGCCATTCGTACCCTTGCACACGTAGACACCTGTGTCTTCTGGACTGACGGCGAAAATCTTCAGGTACTTGCGCGCAGTCTTCAGCCTCTCCCAGGAGTAGTTGTTGATGGCCTCGTCGTCCTTGGTCCAGCTGACCATGGGCTCTGGAAAGGCCTCCAAGGGGCAAGTGAGCCTGAGGGTCTCGCCCAAGCGAGCTATGCGCGTCAGCTCTTTCTTCTCTGCTGTGGGAGGACCTGAAACGAATGATGGATAGCATTGGCAACAGCAAATCCGACCATTTGGGGCAATATTTTTGCTGGATGGAGCGTGAAACAGCTACTGTGCGAGGGGCTGCGAAATCAAGACTCCGGGGGCGTCGCGCAGAAGCTGGCGAACCGATCGATGACGCTCCGGACGTCGGTGTACGCGTATGAATCGAGTCGGTCGGGGCGTTTCTCAGGTGTGTGCGACGTGAACAGGAAATCGCCATTGTGCGTGGAGAAAAAGACCCTTTCAAACTGGTCAGTTTTCCTCCCAGTCTCTGTTTGACATCATTTGTCTTGTCGGGGCGAATTCGAAACCAGTCGCAAAAGTTTTTGCCCAAGAAGAAGGCAATTGTCGTATTGCGTCACCGGACTGAAAGGGACGCGTCACACGGGGGGTAATTTTTCAAGCAGACGTTTTGCCATAGAGGTTGGGCAGAGCGGGCTGAATAGCTAAACACCAACGCTGTCGTCAATCCGTTAATCTCGTCTCTTGACACATTTGTTTTAGGGATATAACGCGTATCAAGAATGTTTGCCCAGCGCGTGTACGTGCAGTGCGTATGCAGGTAGTCGTGTACACTGAATTAGTAGGTGAGACAAATATGAATTCATATCTACATGCTGCTGCTACCTTTATCAAGATTTTTTTACAACGCTCTCTCTCTCTCTCTCTCTCTCCTCGAATTCCATGCATAGCAATTTAGTCTCAACGCTTCTCTGGGGACAGATGAAAACAAAGAGATACAATTCGCAGATAAACGCGGCTTAAAGTGGGGAGAACCACACTGATGCAAATTGGAAAGACAGTCGGAGACCCCGAATGAGAGAGAGGAAGCGACCCTGGTGTTCCAGCTGTGCGAGCTCTACGTAGAGTGGTACAGAAAAATGAATCGTCTTCTGGCGAACGATCGAGGTGTAGAAGACGCGTAAGATGTTTTTTTTTGGCAAGAGTTTCACGAGCCGAGCAAGGCCCAAGACCTTAGGTAGGCCTGGACTTGACACAGCAACAGGAGCAGTCAGAGAACGCTGAACTCGTGGGCGCTGACCAAAAATCAGATCCAACACCTATGAAGTCAGTCAGCAAAGGTAGCTTCAGGTGAAAGATTTGGTCACTCTGAGACTTTTGCTTACGAAGGGCAGTCGGGCTTTTGTCCAAAGTCCGTCCGGGCCAAAACACTGTTGCTCGCAGCACCGTAGCCTACGCGGGGATCAAAAGGCCACGTAAAGTGACTAATGGTGGGTCTTGAGCATGCGCGTTGACTCTTGGCGACACGCAACACACCAGCTGTGACTTGCGAGTCAATGACCTCTCCAGCGTGTATGGTTTAACACTTGTGTCAATTACACTCGCAATCTTTGTGGAGTTCTTGTCACACATCACACAGCGTTGAAAAATGAGCTCTTCAGAAATGGCTTCTCCTTTCTTTGCCGCCGCCTCCTTTGTTTTTCCCTAATCTGACACCATGCAAGATTTACTGACTTTTTGTGCTGGCCATTAATTAAGTAACTGTGTATTTTTGTACACACGGGAGAGAAGGAAAAAAGTGGCTTTTAAAGTGATCAAGATCAAAGTCAGACCGAGTGTGAGGTTTCAATGGCTTCTCACAAAGTTGGGGAAAATGGTCTGCCCCAGGCAGCCCAAGAGATCCGGGGATAAATTTTCCGAGCTTCTAAAGAATTAGCGGCAGAGGAGGTGGTTACCTAATGCCCTTTTTTAGGGGACTCTCCTGAGATACCCAGTGCAAACATCACTGAAGACATTGATCCATTTGGGACGAAGCTCGACCAAGTCTCATAAAGTTTGTTGTCTCTCTCTCTCTCTAAGAGTTATTTCCTGGCTCCAGCGGAATTATCTCTCGTCCTAATCTTTCTCTTCTCTCTCCGAGACAATTTTCTGACATCGTCGTGTCCTCTTCTTCTCTGGTTTTTTTGTTTTTGCTGAGGTTCTCTAATGAATTCTCGGGGCCTCCTCATTCCAAAGAAGCTGCTGTTCTCTCTCGCTGGACATATTTTTCGCTCCAGTGCGCTGACTCGCGTAGACAAAAAACTACAAAGGGACTCAGTCTATTTATCTGCACGAAAAATCTCAATCTTAAGCACACACGAGCGCCTCTTGCGAACGCCGGGAACTTATTTGGCATATGGTCTGTATGCATTCTGAGAGAAACGAATGCCGAATGTAAACCTTTGCGGTTGGAAGTTTCTCTCCGGGCGCCTTATAAAAGGGATCCCCAAAATGTGCCGGAGCTTGAGCAGCATTGACCGTCGGCTGCTTGCATTTGAATTACGACCAGTGGTGACTCTTTGAAGTTTGCCGAAACACATCACACGGTCGCTTGCGTCCCCCGTATCTGGACCGGTCACAAAGGACCTACTTACTACAGCGCCCCTCACGCACGCGCGCGCTCGTGCGCACGCACGCACTGATACCTACACCTACATACTATCCTGCTGTCACGTACGGCAAGAATGCGGCAATGACACAGAGCTAAGGAAGAAGCTTCATTTACGAAGTGTCCACTGTGAGTGAAAGAGAATCTGCTATAGAGGACGTGCAGCAAAGAGACCGAACAAGAAAGCCTCTTTTCTTACTCTAGCTACCTCACCAAGTCCGACCGGGTTCACAGGGAGGGGCAGTTTTGCCCGGATCAAGGCACTGCACTCATGCATGCAGTGAAGACCCACTTGACGCACCTTTGATTTTCTCTGCCCGCGCCACGTCCGCGAAGATGACGGCGGCCGCGGTCATCAGGACGCAGAAGAAGAAGCGCCTGGCAGTCTCCATTCCGGCAGCTGCGTCAAGGAATCCTGTGCGAGAAGAGAGAAGAAAAATTAATCATAATCACGTATGGAGGCAATAGCAGAAACTCCTATCGGCTCTTATGTTGAGGGAGAGAGAGACCATTTGTGTGAAAGAGAACGGAAATGGAAGCAGGAAAAAGCAATAAAGGCTTTCTCCTTGCGAGTGGGAATTTGTGGAAGAGGAAGTGTGAGAAATGGGCCCTTTCTTGTTGCTCGAGGCCCATATTAGTCCCTATCTGCGCCCCACGACACGAGGGCAAATGGCACGAATTCTTTTCTGCAGAGTGTGCAAACAACAGCGAACAAAAGTGTCTTCCAACGGTTGCAGCGCTCCAAAGGAGCCGTTGTAAGTTTCAACAATAAAGGGGGGGAGGGGGGAAATCTTAGTTATAAGCTGGGGAAGCCGCCCCAAATTTAGCTTCTTAATTTGTTGTTCCAACCTCGCGCCAACGACACGTCTTTGTGGGGGTTGCGCGTCTCAGCCGCCAGGGGGGAGAAGGAGCAAAAAGTGGAATAAGATCGACGAAGGCCTCTTCTTCAGACCGAAACAACAAATAAGAGGAGACACAAAAAGCTGATGCGGGCTCGGAGGCCGCAAATGGGCTTTTTCCACCCCGCGCTCCGCTTCCAAAATACACACCAAGTTGTCCAGGGAGGCCAGGGCGACGTGCTGACAGTCCGGAACAAATGGGTGAGCGCTGCTCCCAACTAATTGACCATATTAAGGTCGCAAGAAATGCACGCACACAAGTGAATGAGGCCGGCGAACTCAAGGGGGCCTCATTATTTGAAGAAGTGACCTCAGGACGAGAAGAAATGCTTCTTTCCAGACGATGAATCTTTTTCTTCTTTATCTTGGGACACGTACTGTCTGAAGCAGACACCCGTGAAATACATAAATCTTTCCTCCTTTCATCTCTGTATCTGGCCCAAGTTGGATTACAAGTTGCGTCTCAGTCATTCAGGAGAAGGTCTGACTGACCTTGTTCTCACCGATAACATGAGGAGAGTTGCACGAGAGCTGCAGATGTGGAGTCACGGAGCACCGACGACGACCCCATGAGTGGCAACCATAGCGTGGGCAACCTCGCACACGTGTCTCCCAGCGGCGGCGTCACACATCCCCCAAATCTTTTTACTTTGAAAAGTGGTCTCAGTGGTAGAAGTTCTTTTTCCAAACTGCTTGAGTTATTGAACAATTTAGAGGAATGTTCTTTCTCTCTGTCTGTTCTCACGCTGCCTGCATGGGTGGCAGGCAGTCTTTGCCGGCACAAACAATGGGTCCCATTCATCCTTTTTTCTCCAAAGAAAGAAAAACCTTTGTCTACAACACTTCTGCACCTAAGGAGATCACCTTCGGCAGGCTCAGCACTGCAATGTACTCGCGTAGTACGTGGTACTTCACGCGGAGTAGTGAGAAAAACCAATATCGTTCCGCCATAAAACTATTCATCTGAGAAACCAATAAATGTGAGGGAGGGGGGGGGGGGGGAGAAAAGACCTGAGGCAAAGAAGAAAAAGAGTAAATTTGCCAAAACAAGCTGGAAGGTTTTTTTTCGAAATCACAGTTGTCCGTATTGCAAAATCGTTGGACGAGTCGACGCATAAGAAGTCCAATTTTTCTGGCGCTGCCGGCAACTTTGCTGGGTTATGAGGTGCAAAGTATAGCTCTTCCTTACGCGGCTGCTCTCACCCAGCTAGAGGCAAAACACCTCAAACACGGCCCAAAGAGACTTTGCCGGCGCGAAGAAGAGGGCGAAAATTGCGCCCCGAGGCCGAATAAGAAAGGAAAATTATTAAATGCCGCCAGGACGGACACAGGAGCACGCGTAATCTTTTGCCCGCGTCGGTAGCAAAATTTGCCATGCAGCGAACTGGACTCTGTTCGCCTTTGCAGTTCTCCCCGGTGTCTGCGGTGGCCCCGACCAGCGGTGCCGCCGCCAAGCCGGCCTCTGCCGGAGCTTCTGTTCCCATGGAGATCATTTTCGACCGGGTCGGAATCCGCCCGGACGAGTTATGCGGAAATGTGACAGAGTCTCCGGCGGAGTCTGGAAATGAGCTCGACTTTGACTGCCAAAGTTCGCACAGTCATTTTCTCCTATCAGTGAGCTCTGGGTTGGCAGAGGCCGTGCACGCATTCCCCGTGTAATGAACTTTGGAGGGAGTCGTCTCGTTCCGGCGCGTGTGATCGGGGGTGTTGTTGGACTAGTTAGTAGCAGCAGAGGAATGACAGATGATGCGACAGAGTTAATTTGGCAGGGAAATCGAGGGTGAAGATAACGACTAAAAGTGGAGGAACATTTCTCTCTCAGCAGAAGTGTCAGGTAAGGCCAAGGACCCCCAGGTGCAGCAATCAACAAGGATGATTGAAGGGATTGGAGGACCAAATAAATTCCGCGGAAAATATGTTCGTAACTTGAGACACACGTTCGTTCCCTCCGTTTGGCCCTGACGTATGCCTTCTGGCCATGGCTACCGTGTGTGTATGCTCTACCTATGTGTTCGTGTTCACCCCTCCTGCCCTCCCTCAACCCCCCACCCCCCCGCTGCTGGGAAAGACGAGTACGGCGTATGTATGTACTCGTATATTATGAGGGCGAAGGCGATATTTCATAGGAGAAGCAAAAATGTGTGCACTACTTTTTCCTACTCAGGGAGAGGGAGGAGACGTAAAGCATGTGGACGGACAGACGTGCCACATGTGCTTACACAGGGCAGATGAAAACTGCTACCCTACAACTTATATAGCGGGAAAAAGCTGAATAACGAACTTACTTTTGTCCAGAGGTCTCGCTGAGATTCATCACACGAAAAAAAAAGGGTGGCGAGCAAAGTGTCAGCGTTGCCACAACTGAGTTTGTTGCGCTACGGTCGAATTGGGCTCGCGCACCAGCTGTAAATCTTGACACGCCTTCTCTCTCCCTCGAGTTTCGTGCAGTAGTAGGAGGAGATTATCAAAACTGACACATTCTAACTGATTTATAGCACTCCTCGTCTTGCCACTTATTTCACTCCTCAGCAGATGCCTGGGCTTGTTTGGGATTACGATATGCGTTCGTTCACTCAATGAAATGCCATTTCGTGCGTGTTGTGGTGGACTCCACTGTATTGATAGGCTGTGTATCTTACAGATCTTCTCTCCCTCGCTATCCAAACACAACGTGGCTGGCACACTCATGTGGCGTCAGGGAGAAAAGGAGCTAAAGCTAACGTAAACACAGATTTTTTCTTTCCCCTTCGTCCACCACAAACAGAGGGGTGGCAGAACTGCGCTCTTATCCCTTCCCCCCCTCACGTCTTCGTCCTCCGACGGCCAGGAGCCAACTGAAGTGCGGGGGTGGAGAGTGCGAGGGAGGATGATTGACAGAGACGACAATGTCCAGGACCGTCTCCCCCGCGGCCGCCAGCAGGGGCTGGCTGACCAGAGTAAGATCCCAAGTTGACCAGGACGCTTTGGAGATTAATACAGTCGCAGCTGTTGCTATTCTGCGGCAGATTCGGTAGCCACTGGGGAGAACTGCTGTTAAATCCTCTGGTCTTAAATTCTTTGGCAAATGTGGTAGCACAGGCGCAAGTTCGGGGAGATGAGAGAAGGGGGCGAAGGCTGTGACAAGTTGACAAGGGCGGATTGACAGATAGATCCCTCGAAAAGAGAAGAAATCCTTTATCTGCGTAGGGGTTTGCATATTTTTACTGCTCCCTCTCGCCCGCAGCCTGATAAATCCTCCTTTTAGCATTGATTCAATTTGGACATGGAAAAAAAAAAAAGACGGCGACGACGCTGGATAAATCCTGGAGGATTATCAGTCCGCCAAATCCCCCGTGTTAGCCCTTTTGGGCCATCTCGCGGGGACGCTCAAACAGCATCCCCAATGTGTCTCACTTCTAAAGAAAGGCGAAGAAACCGTAATTGCTCAAAATCCCCCCGCATAAAAATGAGATCATGTTGAGCCGGACGGACCCCCGGCGACCTTAATTGTTGGTCGCTGCCAAATCCGATGCATGGTTCTTCCACAGGTATTCATAACTGCTGTGGCAAAAGCGTTCAGGAAAAAAAAGGAGACGACGACGATGAAGAAGAAGTTCGTGCTGCTTTAATCTGCCTGAATGGGGCATGAAATGATGCCGCCCGCGAGATGAAAAAGCGGGAGGCCCCTTTGCATCTCTCTACTTTCACTGCGGGTGGCCACGTTGGTGGCGGAGGAGAAGCACAAGCAGAAATCGATCTGGGTCCGTACGTACATTTCAGACCCAAGGTGCGTAATTCCTTTGGTGATGAGGTCTTTCTTACACTCGATCTCCAGCTGACGATAACGAATCGGAACTCTTAAGATTCACGAGTTGAAGAAGAACAACGGTGATTACCTTCTGTCATGATACATCATGTGTGTGCGTGAGAGAGTGAAGAAAAATCTCCCACATTGTTCGTGTAATCACGGCGCGGCAGCGGAGGCTTTCATTCCTATGAAATACACTGCACCTCGTCATCAGTCATCCAGATTGATTCTCATGTCAAAACTAAGGCGGCGCGGGGAGAGGCAAAGTGAAAAAGAATCCCTGGTCAGGCCCGAGGAGGGGTCGAACGCCTGGGTCGAGGGGATGCAGAACCGGGCATGGCTGGTGCATCTCGTGCGTGTCGTAGCTGGAGATCAGACAGAGGTGAAGTTGACGTACTCGCTGCAGCCGGGGAAGGTTAAGTTCTTGCTGGCATGGAAGAGAAGGGTTTTTTTTCGTTTCTTTCAAAACTTCGATTAGAGGAAGGCTGGCCAGACTCTCTGTCTCTCCACTGAAAGAAGTCCGCCCTCCTCCTGGCCAGTGATCTCAACGCTGGTGCTCAAGCTCTGATGGTCCTCAGGAAGGATGTAGTATTTTATTGCTGCCATTAATCACCCATGATTAGCCCGGATGGGGCCAAAAAAAAGTCGCTGCTTTTTTTTTCTTCTAAAGTCGCCGACAGAGCAAAGTGATCGTAGTCTTCTCGCAATTTTCTTTTGCTGGCATCACCGCGCACTCATGAATATTCAATTTTCTTGTACAGTTCGTCCCATGTTGTGCAAAGTCACTGGTGCCTCATGATAATAATACTCTCATGTCAAGGTGCAAATTGCGCGCAATCTCAGGATTCAGCGACCCCTCCTCATTATCTGTGTGTGCGAACTAGAGAAAGAGAGGGAGGCTGTGAAGTTTCACACTCTGTGCTCGAGACATGCGAAAAAGAACACCTAAAAATATTGGCACGTTGCGCATTCGCGTCTGGTTGGCACCAAAGGTACTGCCAGATGTGGCTAAGAGTACTACTCTTCGTCTGGAGTTGATGCCTACGGCTTGGAAGTGCGTTCGTGGCGTTGTCAGTGCGTCAGACAAGACTCACTGTTCTGAGAATAAGATGGTCGAATCGACAATGTCAAGGTAGGCACAAATATTGGCCATTTTCTGCACCACCACGCGAAACTTCCCCTACCCATGTGCAATGGTTGCAGGCCTTCCATTCCTGCAAGTGGAGACACCGCAGTCCTTCCCCTTACCGTTACAGGCTACCATAACGTCTGGCTGGAGCTCTTCCAGATTCCTGTGAGGAGCCCTGCAGGAATGTCTTTTAGTGCTCCTCCACACCCCCAAGGTCAAGGGGCACTGAGACGGAGTGGAAGGGGCAAGCAGCCATATTTTTATGGGCCGAAGTTAGTAAAGTTCGTCCAGATCTTGCACTCGTGGCTGACGCAGGAAAAAGCGGTGTCACACTGACACCTGTGGCTTCACGACACCTTCAGGTAGGTGTGATAACCTCAAACTTGACATCCAGGGAGGTAAAGCGACATGTTTTATCCAACAACTTGGCAGGATATCGCTATGCAGTGGTCAAGCTGAAAATTTGCTATCATGGAGAGCATCTCATTGTTGAAGACTCTGACATCAGACCTGCGTTTCTTCACCCAGTTGAATACGTCTTACTCTCGCTAGGTTTTTTCTTTTTGCTTTGCTGTCAGCAGATGATGGCGCGGATGTACTCCTGAAGCTATAACTCACCACCCAATGGCAGTGGACATCATCTGGCGGGACATGTCCTTGGCCATCTCGTGAAGAAGACTGCGGGAGGGGGGGGGGAGGGGGTAGTCTAAACATATCCTTGATTCACTGTTTAAAAAGCCAACTCCCGATCTACAAGTACTCAAGTACTTCAGCCAACTCTTCTCCCCTGCTAACTGTTCCTTAGTGTTGAAGCACAGTGGCCCAGAAGACTTCAACCACCCCGGTGATGACTCTCAACGCTCACGTGGACGTGGATGATGTCCCCAGTCTCTCTCTGCCCACCTCTTTCGTTGTGCACAGTTGTGACGGAAGAACGAAACATATGGCAAGCAGAGCCTGAGACTTGGAACTTTCCGTACACACATACAGTTCAGTCTCGTCCTCTTAAAGATAGTCAAGTTACGAGCATTTCAGATTGAGTCTGAGTTAGCCTTGAACACCGTTTAACCACAAAGATACCAAGAGGTCAGCGCTGCTTCACTTTTGATTAGCTGAAACGCATTCACGCAGAAATCGATTAGCTTTGCTGCTTGCCTGCCTGCAACTTTCCTTTCGGCGTTGGACTTTAAGTCAGCCTTGAATGAGCCTCACGCTCTATGAATTATTTCCCTTAGCCGCTGGCTGCTTCTTATTATTCTCCGTCTTGTTTGCTTTTAATGAGCGGGATTTGAATCGGCATCAAAGGAGGCGTGAAGAGAAAAAAACTCAGGATTGAAGCACACAATCTGGTCATTATGGGTCTTCTATAACCCAGTAGAATATTATTCGAGTTTTTCTATCGCCAAGTACTTATTGGAAAAAGAAAACAAGGCTTAAAACACGCTGTTGCTTGACGTATGGGGAAATGGTGCAGATTCCTCTGGCGCCGGAGAAATTCCATTCTACAGACACAGAGAAGAATTTTCCTTTTCCCCTCGTCTCTTTGTTATCCCAATGATCTCTTTTACAACTTTTTCCTTTGCGACCATTGAATAAGTGAAAGGATCACAACTCCAAAAAGCTGCTGTCGACCATAAAGCTGCTGTTCACTTTGATTTTCCAGCCCTGGCCCTCATAAATCATGGGCAAAAAGAGAGGGGGAAAAAAGTATTGCTAGCATGTAGACGATGGATTCCCTTAAACACGACCACAATTGCGAGATGGTGCACGCAAGGAGGACCACAGACCAGCAGAACGCTCGGAAGTGGGTGCAAGTGCGTGAGCTACGTGACCAAGGACTGCAAGGACGTCCACCTGAGCGTCTTGCTTGGCAACTCTTACGCGTGTTCTCATGGCGGCCAATCTAGGTTACAGTTGGAAATTGAATGACCAAGAAGGAGTTGAAGTCGCTGGCATAGCTTGGACACAAAAAAAGGGACAGAGGTTTTGTTGGACGAAACAAAGGAAAAAAAACGTCCCTCTTGGTTGTTCCAGGCCTTTTTTTTAAGAAAAAAAAAAGCGCACGTGGATCTGAGCAAATCTTTGGAACAAGATGTTGGAGGAGAACGCCCCTCACTCCCTCCCATCTCTCGAGTTGCCCAAATCCGAAGAAGACTTCGTCCCTCTGAGAAGTGTCGATCATCAAGTGCACAGGTGCCAACCCTCTTCCAATTTCTAGTCCTCCAACCCGAACAAACACAGCTGAAGAGATCTCTTTTCAATGAAGCTACAGCTCCATCCACTTAATGGCAGGGTTGTGGCTCCCATCGACTTGGGGCCACCCAGGTTTTGGCGGTCATCTTGATTATTATTGTTCTTCTCATTTTTCTTCTTCTGAGAAGCAAAGCAAGAATACCTGAGAGCAATCTCTGAAATAGGACGAGGTCGTGGGGTCCAAGATGGTAATCGCTCAGTCAGAAAAAGAGAAAAAAAAGTTGTTGCTGTATTCTTTTCCTCTTGATGGATTTAATTGCCCCCATTTAGCAAGAGAAAATACACTAATGGCCCCTGTCTGACGATCCCGGAGTAACTGACAACCCAACTACCTAGTTGTCCACGTAGCTCTCAGTATGCAAATTTCTGACGGAAAATTTACGAAAATAGCTCTGCTCCGGCCAGCTACGCCGGAGAGAAATAGGTGCCGTCTGAAAACAAACAGCCATTTTCAATCAGCAGATTTTTCCACCCCGAGAGCTCGTTCGAGTGGCAACAAGTAGGAGGACCGAGCGACGCAGCAGCAGTCGCAGCGCCAGTGGCAGCCCAAAATTCAGCGACCTGCAGCTTTTTGGGCGCCCATATTTCTTCACCTCGAGGTCTTTTGCTGTCCCTCCCGCAGAGCTGGCCACGGACGGACCCTCATAGCTGACAGATGGCCGAGGGTCCGAGGAAATTTACCTGTCGACCCGGAGCTGTGGAGGGGCGGCCAAAGGATCGCTAATTGGACTGGCATCAGCTTATTTACTGCGCTGCACTTTGCACAAGACTGCACTGAATGTGGCGTGCCGTGCGTGCCAGGCCCGTGCACTATCCGGATCGGGGACCTCGGGGTTCAGGCCCCACAAGTATCTCAGTCGGTCGGACGGCGGAGAAAATGACGCCCTTGTTAGCAGCATCAGCATCTGGAGGCTAATTGGCTTCATTCTTCCCTGGCCGGGTGGATTGAAATGTAGCCCCTGATGGTCGCTAACTGGGCGTTTTAGCCATTGTGCGCTGACTTCACTTAGGCACTTTAGCAAAGCCAACGAAAAAAAACAGCACAATGGTTGCGAGAAAAGCGAGACAAGGAGGAGGGGATTGGAAGAGACCAATGGTTCCACCCTCCGGCCACCATTAAAAGTCTTGCCCGGGAAACAAACGAGCAATACATTGTCCGGAGAGGCACAACAATGATAGGCTGAGGGTGTGTGCGCTATTGGAAATCCGCACAGCCTTGCACACAGTGCTTGTAACGGGTGTATTTACATTCTGCGCTACAAGGGAGTACTGCGGTATATGCTAATCCTGCAGCTAAATACTGCGCGTACCAGTGCAACGTCAGGAGCGACACTGGATCTGCTCAGTATCGAGTTACACCCGGTCGATGTTGTTGGCACTGTCGATGAGGGTGGAGGATGAGGGAGCGAGCGAGGATGAAGAAAGGCAAGAACCCCGCATAAGCGAAGAATCCACGTCAGCTGTGGGAGGCGGAGAGAGAAGAAAATTGAGGTAGATTTCGGGGTTAACTAAGTTCAAACATGGTAAGAAGAGATGGCAAAGGGGAATTCATGAGAACCCTATCACGTGTGCCAAACGTGTAAACTAATTTGGGCGAGCCATCAAAATGCTGACTCAGTTCAAACACTCGTACGCGATTCCTCATACGTTTTTTTTGCTATGCACTGTTTGTAAGTACAAACGAGAGTACATACGGTAGAAGGGGGGGGGGGGCAAAAAGCGACAAAACAATAGTCAGAACAGTCTGGCGGGCGTCGGGTTCTTTTTTTTTCCCAAAGTTCACGTGAGAAGAGAAGAATGAAAAGCAAAATGCGCCGAGGATGAAACGTGTGCTGAAGCTTTTGCTGCTGGAATCCATCAACGATGACGTCTACAGTAAGGGCGAGTAGCGCATAGTGGGGGGGAAGGGCAATGCCTTCTGCGCCAGGCGGCGCAAAGGCAGCTGTTGTAGCCGCTAATGCCATTTTTTCCTCTCTTTAAGGCACAAAAATTAGTGTGATCTGTTTTTTTCCTTCAGCCTCTGCACGCCTGGATGGAAATATAATCCCCGAGCTGAACGTAGCTCGCATGCACAGTCATTATTCGAAGAATGTCACTTCCTGTCATCTTCTTTCTTTGTCGATCGCTGGGCTGACGTCAGTCCCATTCACACTTGCCATCGTCCACCTGGCAGGCAGCTTACATTTCAATCTTCTCCAATATTATTATGTACAGACACACGGAGCAAGTGATTCTCTGTGTTCCCTGCGGAAAACGCAGCGTTCGCCCGGCCGGAAGGAACTGTCAGTCTGCGCTCAAAACAAATTAGCCATATCATCACTCTGACGTCTCGCACTCTCGCTTTTAAGAGCTTGCGAGGATAAACAGAAAATAATGAATTCTAAAGCTATAGCAGGGGCAGCAGGCAACTGATAAGCTCTTGTCACTGTCATTTGTGCTCGTAATGAGGCAATTGTTCAAGCTCTGCTGAGGAACTGAACGTGCATCCAAGGGGGGGTGAGTGTGCAAAGGCGAGGACGTTGCCCCGATTGTCATGTGACGTGCGGGAAGCAGTCGACCACCAACGTCAGTGACTGCATCAAAGCCTGGCCCCTGCTCCGGGTCCTGGTCAGCAGCGTCTTCGCATTTTTGCCTTTATACCCTTGCAATCCTGTTCACAGCTTCTGCAGTAGTCACATGCGAAAAGCCAGTAAATTGCCTGAAATGCACGCGCTGACTGCTGATAAACTCTCCCTCTTATCTCTCTCTCGCTCTCTCTCTCTCTCTCTGTGCAC
>JAAUXU010105421.1_pt1 | contig 36523 bp, 29 predicted proteins | sample 7278151 | NCBI WGS metagenome assembly JAAUXU01 (sample SAMN14350113, study PRJNA611818) | marine sediment metagenome | isolation source: surface marine sediment (1.8m) | place: French Polynesia: Moorea | collected 2018-08 | reverse complement strand
TTATCTCTCCCCCCCCCCCCTTGTGGTGATCGCCCAAGGCTCTCTTCGCCACGTCCGGTGTCTCCCCCCTCCCCAATCCCTGCTGGCTGCAGCACCGCTACCTGGGTACAATATACCGCTGCTGCTGGTGCTCACGTTGGGCTGGTCTTTGCTGCCTAAGGCGCGCGCAGTCACCTTCCTCCTTTTTGACCTGTTGTCTATGACGACAAGAGACTGAGATGCTCAAACAAGTCGATTCTCTCGTGCTAAATGTTCATACAAGCAGGAGCTGCGAGAGCTTAATAGCGAAACGATAGCGTAGAACTTCTGATAAGTGATATCGGGCAGGCACGACTCAGATCCTTCTCCTGTTTAGAAATATTCCTCTCTTGGCCTCCAACAGTTCACACTGTTTGTCAGGGAATAAAGCTACTTCTAGCATTAGTGAACGTAGCATTTCTCTCAATGAACCCTTTGAGAGTCGTGGCCATCCTTAGCAGCAACAACATCCCAAGAGTTGTTTGCGTCCGCTCCCCTGTTTTCCTCGAGGGGTGCAGATGTTGTCTCCTACCCTCTCTGGAATGCTGCTGCCGTCGGCTCCGCCGTCGGCTCGGCCGTCGGCTCCGCCGTCGCCACCGCCACCTTCTCCCTCTCCCTCCCCCTCCCCTCCCCCCCTCCTTCTCCGGTGTTCAGAAGGTGACACCACCTCCTACTGCAACCTCAGCGGCAGCAGCACCAGCTGCAGCAGCAGGACAGCGAAGCAAATCCAAACAGACCGGGTAGGGCGAGGACGCCGACTGCTGCTGCTGCCTCGGCGTGGAGAACCGACGCTTTCGTCGTTCCCACGATCTGAGGCAAAGGACGCCACTCGACGGAAGGAAGGCGTTTGTTCATGTAGCAGCAGATGCACATGGCGTGAAAGGAGGGGGGGGGAGGGAATTTATCCTGTTGAGGCTCCAGGCCGACACTTAGATCCGATGTCCAAGTTAAATGCTGGCGATCACTAAAAAAAGTCACTCGGGCTACCGAATTCTGGAGGATTTTTGTATTCCTGGCTAAGTCAGAGTCGAGCACGAGTAGCTGTCCCGACCTGGATGCATCTGCCGGCGCCATAAAGCGTTATTGATGGCCCGAGACCGAGCTGTGCAGTGCCAATTATGAATGATATCCTGCACATGAGTCATGAAATGTGATTCTCTTCATAGGTTTCATCGGCGACCACTGCGAGACCGACCTGGACGAATGCGATCCCAACCCTTGTCGCAACAATGGAATCTGCACCGATCTCATCAATAGTTACCGCTGCACTTGTCCTAACGGATTCGAGGGGAAGAACTGCGAGAATAACGTGGACGAATGCAGAGACAACCCGTGCCTCAATGGAGGGACCTGCAGAGATTCCATCGCCTCGTACTCGTGTGATTGCCCAGCGGGATTCTATGGTAGGGCGTTGTTGCGTTGTGTCATCTTGAACGTGTTGCTTGTCAGTGAGCACTTGTGCATTTCCAGGTAACCGGTGCGAGATCAACTTCGACGACTGCGAGAGGAATCCCTGCAAGAACGGGCGTTGCATCGACGGCAGTCACTCCTTCCGTTGCGCTTGCTCGGACGGATGGACTGGCACTCTCTGCGACGTGCGCCAAGTGTCGTGCTCTGTTGCCGCCAAGCTGCGCGGCGTCAGCCAGAGAAACCTGTGCGAGAACGGCGGCCGCTGCAGGAACGCCGGCAACAGTCACGAGTGTATCTGTGCGGAGGGATACTACGGCAGCTACTGTCAGAACGAAGTGGATGAGTGCGAGAACCAACCTTGTCAAAATGGTGCAACCTGCAAGGATCTCATAGGCACTTACCAGTGTCAGTGCCCTCCGGGCTTCCAGGGGAAAAACTGCGAGTTCAATATTGATGACTGCGATCCCAATCCGTGCCAGAATAACGGGGTTTGCCACGACCTGGTCAATAACTTCCGCTGCTCCTGTCCCCACGGGACGATGGGACTCTTGTGCGAGATTAACGTCAACGAGTGTTTCGACGGCGCCTGTCACCATGGAGGAACCTGCGTAGATAAAGTGGGTGGATATGAATGCCGCTGTCGTTCCGGATTTGTTGGGCCTCGGTGTGAAGGGGACGTCAACGAGTGTCTGTCCAATCCCTGCCTTCACCAGGGCACCAAAGAGTGCATCCAGCTGGCCAACAACTACCAGTGTAACTGCAAGCCAGGGTGGCAGGGTATTCACTGCGAGAATAAGCGCAATTTCTGCCAGCCTGACCCGTGTGAAAACGGCGGAACCTGCACCGACGGAGTCTACAGTCACCGGTGCACCTGTCCTCCGGGTTTCTACGGCACCAACTGTCAGTACTCCGGCGGAGTATGCGACTCCCAGCCCTGCCGTCACGGCGGAACCTGCCTCATCAGCGGCACCGGCTACACCTGTGTCTGCTTGCCCGGTACGACAGGACCCCAGTGCGAGCAGGACACGCGCAACGAATGCACTTACAACCCCTGTAAGAACGGCCAGTGCTTCGATCAAATTGGCGATTATGATTGCTACTGCTCCTCCGGCTGGCGTGGCAAGAATTGCGACGTCCACGACCCTGCCTCCCCCGGTGGTGTGGACCAGACGGACGTGCGCTACACCTACGATCCCTATCTAGAGCGCAAGAAGTGCGAGGAGAACGGCTGTGCTGCCAAAAAGGGCGACAACATTTGTGACGAGGAGTGTAACACTCCGTCCTGCGACTTCGACGGCTACGACTGCCGCGCTAATATCAACCCGTGGAAGCGCTGCAACGCAACGGCTAGGAACAATAAGTTTTGCTGGGACGTCTTCCAGGACGGTTTCTGCGACGAGAGTTGCAACACCGAGGAGTGCCTCTTCGACGGGAGAGATTGCGACAGCTCGGTCATGCAGTGTCTTCCAGCCTACGACGCCTTCTGTACCAAGCACTTCGGCAACGGCCGTTGCGATGAGCAATGCAACAACGCTGCCTGCGGGTGGGACGGTCTCGACTGCAAGAAGCCTACTGAGAGAGATCAGATTATTCCGGGCAGCTTCTACGTGGTGCTTACCATGTCCGTGGAGGACTTCGACGCTGAGATGCAGCAGCGATTCGTCCGCTACCTGTCTTTGGTCATGCGCACAAATTTCAAGATCAGAGAGAACGTCGACGGGTCTGCCATGATCCACCCATTCGACCCCTCTGCCATGACGTCAGCCAACTACGCCTTCAACACCAACATGATGCTGCAGGGCAATCTCGGCATCGTCGTCTACCTGGAAATCGACAATGTCAAGTGTCTGAACGATGGTGGTGAGCACTGCTTCGAGAATGCGGAGGGATATGCGAATCTCTTCGGCGCCATGATGGGGGCTGAGAAGTTGGCTGACGACTGGGGTATCATCCAAGTAGGCGCACGTGAAGATGATTCAGGAGGCGATGGAGAAAACTCCTCCAGCCTAACCGGCGTCGTCATTGGCGTCAGTCTCCTGGTGCTCGTCGTCCTCACCTTGGGGGTCATCACGCAGACGAACAAGCGCAAGACGTCCAAAGGCATCACTTGGTTCCCTGAGGGGTTCCCTGCGGCCGCACTGCGTCCGTCATCGTCGCACAAGCGTGGGGCCAGTGGCGAAATGTTCGGCAAGTACCCGTCGACCCTAAACATGGACAGCCTGCACGACGGCTGGTCGGACGACGATCCCACGGAGCAGCCCGCCAAACGCCAGCGCATCAGCGGGGCGGGACACTCCGGAGAGACCCTGATGTCCGGCTACGATAACAGCGGTGACTCTCGTCAATGGACGCAACAGCATCTAAATGCCGCGGACATCCGCAATCCGGACATCTTGGGCGCTTTGACGCCTCCGCAGGGCGGGGAGATGGGCAACGGCAACAGCAAAGCTGACCTGATGGCAAACGACGTGGATGTGCGCGGGCCTATGGGAATGACCCCACTCCACATTGCCTCCTTCCGCGGGGGCGGCCTCGACACGGTTGACATGGACAACTTTGAATTGCCAGAGGAAGACAACGCTTCACCGGTGCAGGACTTGATTCATCAGGGCGCAGACCTGAGCATCCAAATGGATAAAACCGGAGAAACTCCTCTACATCTCGCTGCACGATACGCACGAGCAGACGCTGCCAAGAAGCTTCTGGATGCCGGCGCTGATCCCAACGCTCAGGACAACACCGGGCGAACCCCTCTGCACGCGGCAGTGGCCGCAGACGCGCAGGGTGTATTTCATATTCTGCTCAAGCACCGAGCCACGGACCTCAATGCCAAGACCAGTGACGGCACGACTCCGCTGATCCTTGCGGCCCGCCTGGCTATCGAAAATGTAGTGGAGCAGCTAATCGAAGCCAACATTGAGATCAACCTTGCGGACGACGCGGGCAAGACCGCGCTGCATTGGGCTGCCGCCGTCAACAACGTGGACGCAGTCAATGTGCTGCTCATGAACAACGCCAACCGCGACGCCACCGACAACAAGGACGAGACGCCGCTCTTCCTCGCCGCAAAGGAAGGCAGCTATCAGGCTACCAAGGCTCTTCTCGATCACGGAGCCAACAGAGACATCCAGGACCACATGGACCGTCTGCCAACACATATTGCTGGGGAAAAGATGCACCACGACATAGTGAAGCTGCTGGAGGAGCATATCCCGCCTGCCACGCAGATGGTGCCCACGCTGCACCAGCAGATCGTGCAACAGCAACAGCAAGAGTTTGGATCTCCGCCTCACTTGATGCAGCAGCAGCCTCCACCACAGATGCTTGGCGCCAAGCCCAGGCCCAAGAAGCGAGCGCCCAAAACATCCATAAGCCAACAGCAACCCATAAGTCCTGAAGAGAACACTGGGACCCTGTCCAAGACGAAGCCTCACAAGGTCGGCAGCATGAAGCGCAAGAAGGCCGAGTCCTCCTCTTCGGACCTGCTCTCTCCGGAACACTCCCCCTACAACGGCGAACAGAACTACGGCCACCCGCTGGCCCTGTCCCACCCGAATCTGGAGGAGATGTCGACGAAGCAGCCACCCAGCTACGAGTCGGCAGTAGTGAATAATGCGATGGCGCGGTCCATCCATGCTCTACAGCCTGGTATGCCGGGACAGCAGGGACTGGAGTCGCAGTACTCCAACTTCTCCGCAGTCCACCAACAACAGCAGCAGCAACAGCAGCAGATCATGCACCCGAGGCAGCAGTCGATGCCCGCGGCCGTGTACAACCACTTGAGCCCGCCACATTCGAATCTGTCAGCGAACTCTCCGCCTCATCTTTCGCCTCCCAACCACCAGCACATGCTGTCTCCTCCTCCACCACAATCCATCCAGTCTTCGTCCGCCGCTGTCGTCTCAACGTCATCTTCGGCTCCCCCACCAGCGACGTCGTCGTCGCCGGTCAAGTCTCGCTCGTTGCAACTGCCTACGTCGCCCACGCACATGGCCGCAATGCGCGGGGCCGCCATGGCCAGCCATCAGCAGATGTTCGCCGCTGCCGCAGCCGCCGGCAACCCCCAGTTCGTGGCCCCACAACAGCAGCAGCAGTTTCTCTATCCCACCCCACCCCACAACCAACAACAGACGGGTGGGGAGAACAACTTCCTGACCCCGAGTCCGGATTCCCCGGCCACGCCGGGACAGTGGAGTTCATCCAGTCCGCAGTCGCACTCCGACTGGTCCGAGGGAGTGCACTCGCCGCCGTCCACCATAACGGCCCAGCAGCAGCAGATGGCCATGCAACAGCAACAGATGCTGCAGCAGCAGACGGAGGGCGTCCTGATCTAAGATGCAATATCCGCAGCGAATCCAGCGATCTCATGCAACCTAGTTGTTTACACTAGGACTCGTGTGCATCTAAAATTGAACTCTTGTACAAAACATTATATCACATCTCTGACTCTTCTTGCAGAGAATCCACTCTTATAGCGACAGTCGCTGACTTACATTTAATTAGGTCTTCCATGTTTTGTTTGTCTACTATTAAAGTGACGATATAAGAACTACCTTTAAATAAATCATGAGCAGAGAAGTTGATACGACTCCATCGTTCGGACGTAGGCATCGTCGTCATTCACGTATGGTGACGATGTTTTTTCGCTCGTCGAAGGTGCTCTCGCCGTCGGTCTTGCCCCTCGAGGTGTGCTTCTGCCCCCTCAAGACGTTAGTGATCCTCTCGTTCCGTCCAACTTGCAGCTGTCCGTACGTCGTCCTCCGACACCGTGACGCTCAGCACCCTGTCCTGTTTGGCGCACCCCAGATTCATCGGCGATACAATACCTGAGCGTCTCACATGGGCCTGTCGTTGGTCCACATCAGTAGTATATAAAAGGGCGTTCTGGTACAATGAACCTTTTTCATGGATAGGGGGCTGGTTAAAAGTCACAGAATTCTCATCACATTTATTTCTGATGTCTCTACGTACGATACCGCGACCCCGATTACCCGAGCGAGACAATCTGAAACTCAAGGCAATCTTAGTTCTAGTTCTCTTAAGTAAATGGGGGTGAGCGCGGCCACTGGGCTCGAGATGGAGCAGTCGAACCCCGTCCAGAAGCTGGAAACGAATGTTAGCTTACTCTAGAGCTTAGACTAAGGCTTAAGGGCTAGCGACCATCCTCTGGAGTGCCAGGAGCTGTAAACAAGGGTTAAGAACTTGCTTATAGTGTAATTCTGACGATTCTAAGACACAGAAACGAGACATCGACATCATAGACTAACAGACCGGTGCGCGACATGTCGATCGTGGGCTAATTTGACCTTCATGACACTGATACAGTTCACGTAGAACGGTCCGTAGAGCGTGGCGCAGTCCATAGACGTGGTAGATGACACTGGGCAAGGTCACGTAGACGTCCGAGCGCAAGTAGAAGGCCTTGGGTAAGTCCAAGATGGCGTCGCGAAGCACTAGAGCGCAGCACGTCCGCACACTTCGATCGTCCTCAAGCGAGTGCCGTCTCGCTATCCGATACGGCGTCACAACAAATTCAGCTCCACGTGCTGGACTACTTTGCTAGACACTTAGGTACTAGGTACTAGATACGTACATCGCCTCGCTCGGGTACTCATTTTCAAGTACAGCTACCAGTAACTTACAAGCTACGGAACGCGTAGTGACATCTGACTCGCGAGAGAAAACTAAATTTATAAAGCAGGTATATTTGCCAAAGTTAGGTTATTAATGAAAAAAAAAGCAAAAGAAAAAAAGCAAAAGAAAAAAAGCAAAAGAAAAGAAGCAATAGAAGAAAAGCAAAAGAAGAAAAGCAAAAAGTTAAAAAAGCAAAAGAAAGTGAGGTGGGTGAAATGTTCAAAACAACTACAATAGTACTATGTACAACTATACTAGTACGCAGTAGTATATACAATACGACGAATTTTGAATTAATGTCTTCTGAACTCAAGCCAGCATGTCAGAGTCCAGGAATCTGGCCACAAAAGTGGCCAGTCTTCGAAAGGCGCCCTGGACGTCGATGTCTTGGCCGAGGACGCCGTAGTTGTCCGTGACGACGCTGATCATGCCGAGCTCTCCGTGGTAGTGGGACGCGTCGGCGGCGGCCTTGACACCAGCAAACTCCCACTCGTACGTGTCGGTGGGAGACTCGGCGTAGTCGACGATCTCCTTCGGTCCGCAAGTCGCCGAATTGCGAGCGACCGGACCTTCGAACGGTTGGTAGGAGAATTGGAGGGCAGTGGGCGATGGAAAGCCCTGCCCCTCGAAGATGTCCCTTTGATTGTAGTGGTCTGAAAAAAAGATAAGGTCATTTTATAGGAATTTTCCTTTTCTCCACGGGAACAAGTGCCCGATTTTTTGGTCAAGCTTACACCAGTACTGTCTTACCTCGCAAGACTACGCCGTCCCGCCCGCGGGCGAGGATTGAGATCGTCCCAATCTCGTTGCGCCCGGCAGCGCCCCCGACCTTATAGCAGAATCGGGCCGATTCTCCCAGGGCAAACAGATCCCTGGCAATTCCATAGGCCTTGATGGCTCGTTTTTCGAAGGGTTGGCCCACCAAGCACACGGTGTTTCCTCGGTAGCCGACGATGAGCCTCCTGAATTCAATGCCTCTGGGCGGCAGCGCTTCCTGATGCTCGAGTACTTCCGCGACGGTCTGGAATTCGATGTCCGTTATGGCCAAAAGGCATACGTCGGCCTTCTTGGCCAGTTCTTCCCCGGTGCATACGTGGATGCCGTCGTAACGGATCCTAGGGAATTGACAAGAATTAAGGGACCTCACTACAGTTTCTTCTTCGTCGTTGTAGTATGTATACCTGGGATATTGGTCGGTGTGTCCGGCCAGAGTCGCAGAATTGACGTGGAGGTCGAGGTTTTCCATGAGGTCCCTCGCCGCCCTGGCACGAATGCCGAACCTGCTGGTCTCAGCGAGCGTCAGGGATCCTCCCTCGGAGATTACCTTAGGTTAGGTTAGGTTAGGTTAGGTTAGGTTAGGTTAGGTTAGGTTAGGTTAGGTTAGGTTAGGTCTCTCGGAGATTACCTTCTCCAGTCTCATCTCGTCGTTCTCGTTCCTGGGCGATGCCGATGCTGGGACTTCTTCTTCTGGGTTGGTCTCCGTCTCAAGACGCGTTTTCCCGAATTCTAAATTCCCTAGATTGAATATTACCAGGATTGCCGGATTTTCAGATTGAATATCTGAATATCAAGTCCAATGAAGCATGCTAATCGTTATGGGTACCAGGGAGCATCGGGCGTCTGGAACTTCGGCCTGGGACTCCCCGAAGGGGCTGTGGTCCGGCTGCAGGATGATGTCCTGGCCATGATTGCCGAAGGTTGCCGCTCACATGATGGAACCAATCACGCAGCTTGCGCGTACCTGCCTACGCCGGTCTCGTTGTACGAGACTTTCATCATAAACAGGAAGTCTCATTGAACGAGGCTCCAAAGGCCTGATGCCTTTGAATAATCCATTAAATACAATTTTATGACAAACAAAATAGAATGGAAGATAAAAATTATAAAAATTTGACACAGCCCCCTATCCATGGAAAAGGTTCATTGTGCCAGAACGCCCTTTTATATACTATTCACATCGTCCCGATGTGAATAGTATATAAAAGGGCAAGGAAGTCGGCAAAGACGTTTTCCCGTCTTCGAACTGTTTTGCCATGGCCCCGTCCTTTCACCGCCGACGGACGGCGCAGGCGCTGGCGCGCCTCTCGTTTGGCCATCGAGTCTCTTCTTGCGACTCCGTCAAGGCGAGCAACGAGTCTTTCTTTGTCTTCCTTCCCCTCGTCCCGCTGGCGGCCGACGGCCGTTCTCGCCTGATCTCGCCCTTCTGCCTGAATTGGGCTCCTGGAAAAGTTGCTACGTCTTTACGCAATGAAGTTTAACATATATTTCTGTCCAACACAAGGATATTTTGTAGTTGCAGGAAGACGCTGATAGACATGGGCAAGTTGTCCATGTCGATCTCGCTCAACTTGGACGTAAACGCTGTCGTTCGTGCGCTCGTATTGGACCGACCCCAGGTTCGTCTGGCAGCTCTGCGCCGCCGCACCAAACAGCGCAGCCATCAGGAAAGGCGGGTGCGGCAATTTAAACCGTCCGTTCTCCTTACTCTCGTTGTCGCTTCTGGTCTGGTCGGTGTCGGGAGTCTGACTGGAGACCGCGGTCGGGTGAGAAATTCTGGGACCGTCTTTTTTTCCGTCCTCCACCAAGATGAGTCGCGAGCCACTGAAGGACAGAGAGAACAAGATGGTCGCTGCGACGTCTTCGACCGCCGCGGCCAAGGGATCCAGCTTGTCCTCGGCCGAAAAACAACAGGTAATCATTGAGAGTGATGAGGCGGGGTGATGTGCTTGAACAACGCGATTCTTAGCATCCAAACCCTTATGGCACCAACTATCCGAAGGGTGGTGTCGGTAACCGTTGGAAACTGGAGGACTTTGACATCGGGCGTCCGCTGGGCAAAGGGAAGTTCGGCAACGTTTATTTGGCCCGCGAGAAGAAGTCCAAGTACGTTGTGGCCCTGAAGGTCCTGTTCAAGTCACAACTTCAGAAGGCCCAGGTGGAGCACCAACTGCGTCGGGAGATCGAGATCCAGAGTCACTTGCGACACCCGAACATCCTCAGGCTGTTCGGCTACTTCTACGATGAGACCCGGGTCTATCTCATACTGGAATACGCCCCGCGAGGGGAGATGTTCAAAGCCCTGCAGAAGCAACCCGGGGGCAGGTTCAACGAGGCGAGGACTGCCAAGTATGTCAAGCAGATGGCAGAAGCGCTTATTTACTGCCACTCGAAGAAGGTGAGAGAAAAATATCTCCTCCTTCAGGCGTGTCCTCTTCAATGACCGCGCCCTTCTCCTTCCAGGTCATCCACAGAGACATAAAGCCCGAGAATTTGCTCCTGGACATGAAGGGCGACTTGAAGATCGCTGACTTCGGGTGGTCGGTGCACGCCCCCTCGTCTCGACGCGCAACCATGTGCGGAACGCTAGACTATTTGCCGCCAGAGATGGTGGAGGGTTCAGAGCACGACGATAAAGTGGACTTGTGGGCGCTCGGAGTCCTTTGTTACGAGTTTCTGCAGGGGAAGCCGCCCTTTGAGACTGACAGCCATACGGACACGTACAGAAGGATCACCAGCGTCGACATCAAGTGGCCGAAAGACATGTCCGAAGGTTAGCATTCCAACGACACCTTAACGTTGTAGGAGTGAGGCTGTGTTTAGTTGACGTTAGTTAGCGTAGTGAGGTCTCACACGTACGTAGATATGAGCAGACTTCGATCTGTCGCAACTGAGCTTTCTCACCTGGGCTTTCGTCCGGGAAATCTCCTATTTCACCATGATGCACGAAACCGACGCAAGTCCTGTCTGTTATGAGGCAGATGCTACCGGTCGAGACTCGACTGTGACGTGTCGAAATTGGTCTTAAACGAAACAAAAGTCCGGAGGATCTGTCGAACCAGATTGAATTGGTTGGAAGAGTTAGGATCAGTACCAGCAACCGTCCCAGAGGTCTCACATCCATCCTAGGCAAGGAGCTCCATGGAGATCCTTCTTCCCCGCTCCCAGTAACCTGTCGGGGTCAGAGGTTCAAGAGAAAAGCCACCTAAAGACCAAGATGAAGGCAGTGAAGTCGTCAATGTGAAGAAGGCCTTTTTGAGCCTTGAGGTCTGCCATTCATCCCAAGAAGGAGCCGTATGGGACCATGATCTCCGTCAGCATTGGCATGTGTTCCCACAGAGCAGACGACCCAGCTTTTGAAGTGACTACCTACAGTACCGCTGTCAGGGCAAAGTTGGACCTTAGCTTTTGGCATTTTATGATTGGTCACCTGCAAGTCACTGCATTTATGGCTCATGCCACAAATACCAAAATTAAGCTATTACAAGCACCTAGGAGTCTTATTCAGAGTTTAAAAGTGGCACCCATCCAGTGCCACACAAAGGTTGGCGACAAAAGGGGGCTATAATATATCCTCCCCACAAGTGTTCTGCTGAGCTGCTTAGTAATGCCTGGTCATTGAGCAACGTCTCCGATTTCACAATGGAGAAATCACTCCCTTCATCATTTCTGGTGCATACTTGGCTATCCTTCATAGAATATCTCCACCAGGAAAAATCACCCCACATGAAGTCCGAGGCTGTGCCAAAGGCCATGGTCTAGTTGGAGCTGTGATTTTGCGATCAGAGTTATGCAGCATTGGCAGCCTTGTATGATGATGAACACTTCAACTGACAAGCAGGATGGTGTCTCTTCATATGCTCATAGTTTATTCTGGCCCAAAACTAACTCTTGAAGTACATTGCATCATAAGTGTACTTTTGCTTCATGACAACTTAAGTGGAGCAAAAACTGAGTGAACAAGCAAATAAGTGCCGTGGCAAATGGATCTCACTCACGCACTTTCAGACAATGAGGGATTGGTGTTGTTCCAACTCCAAAGATAAGAAATTGCTTGATCAGGCACTGTTTCTACCCGGTGTAGTCTTAATAGTTAAGACACCTGAGAAATCTTCATTGCTGTCACCTGTGTCTGTCCTATGGGTTGTTCGGGTGATTATTCAATAACTCTATCCCGTGAGGGTATCCAGGACGCGACTTGCTTAGCTCATGTGATGTGCTGCATGCCAGTAACACAAACACATATGTAAGAGTTGTGGCAAGTCCCCTGAGTGGACATATTTTTAAAGTGCTTGCTCACAATCTTGGTCAAGAAACCGGACTGACCGGCACGTGGGTGGTTTTAGGAGTGTCAGATGCTCAAGACATGTTAATGCCCATGTTGAGCATAAAGGGTGTAACAGCAAAAATGTCAATGAGTCTCTCAATCTCTGGCCACACCTTGATCACGGAGTCTCCTAGACTCGGCCCAAGAGTCAAATTGTTCAAGTCATTTTCTTCCTTGAACACTCCTCGAATAGCACAAACTCTCTTTCTATCAGTTTGACACCAGGCTTAATTGTGAGTTTAAAGTTTTGAGTCAAACCCTAGTTGAGTCGAGACGCCTAACACTGGATAAGTTCAAGTCCAGCACCTATGGTGAATGTGCTGATGATTGACTTGGTAAATATCAAGCTGAGTCTCTGGGATTGACAGGAGGCGTGAAATAAGCTGTACTAGATATTTCCAGATCAAATTCCCATTGACCTGGCAGCAAAAAGCCACAGCTCACTTATGCTTGATGACAACATGTTTCCCTCCTGGGTATGATGTGGTAGAATTGCGGGTAAACGTGGACACAGAATTAAGCTTGTTCACCAACAAAGTCCAGGAAAGTTACTTTTTCCCTGCCCTTTGGTAGCCAAGTGGCAAGTTTTAGGTTGATCTCTTTAACTTGATCCAATAACAGGTAGAAAGAAAGTTTGAAAAGTTAAGCTTCTTCACAACAAAGGCGAGGAAACTTGTTTTCTCCCTGACCTCTGGAGCCATCTAGTAGGCTTTAAGTTGATCCGAGAACAGGTAGAAACTTTGTAAGTTTGGTGCTAAGGGGACAAGAAGGGGCACAAATCTGACTTCAGCCCACTAGGGCTGGCGCCTGATTAATTCATCAGTGATTAGAATTTCATGCACAGCTTTCTCTTCACCCTCCACTTTCATTCAGTGCTTGCTGGCATACATAAACAGAGCAAGACACTTTAAGAGCAGAGACTGGAAAAAAAATTGGCAGTAGTGATAGTGGCAGTCTGAGGCTCCATGCAGCAGAAGAGTCTGCACTTGACTGAGCAAGTGGTTCGGACTACATAACTGTGCCAAAACTCAGTGTGCAGCAATGGTCCGTCCCTTGCGAAAGTGCCGTACAAACCATCAGTCGATGGCCACCTTTAAAGATGACTCTAGAAGGGCAGAAGTGCCAGTTTTATGTCAGTGTTACTTCCATGTACAGCTACAAACAGCAAGATAGAGAAAGCGATTTCTGTGGTAGGGTAGCACTGAGATTGATCACTTACGGGGAGAGAATGTTGCATGCTTTTCAGTACTTTTCACCGCTTGTCCGTGTCTTTTGGTCAAGAGTGACTTCGTCTCCATGATCTTCAACGGGAAGGTTGGCTGCTTAAGGCTTTTTGGTTTGCTTCTTCACCATCTGCAGCAGAAGCAGAGATCCCAGAATCATGAACATCACATTTCAAAAACAGAGCCTGCATTCAACCTGCTGCTAATCGGACTGGGATGGAATGTCCTAAAGAGATGTGCCACTTCAGGGCAAAAAAAAACCTCTGACAATTTCTAAAGGAACACCCTGTATCCCCGGGCGACGTTGCTGCGGTGCATAGATTGGTTGACTCATCCTAAAGCTGAGCTTACACTGCACATGTGACCACACATGTGGTTTCTCGAGACCCAGGTTAGGGCGTCTGCCGACAACAGAGCATCGGGTGTGACGTCATCACCGGGATGACGCTTGGCTGGCCCTCTGATGGCTGAATTGGCCGCAATGACTTCCTCCCGGCGGTGACGTCACCGAAATTCAACTCAAAACATCCAAACCTGGTCTGCAGTAACCCTGACATGTGACCTGGCAGTCCTGTGCAGGGTCACTGCACCCAACTGTGCGTCAGTTTCCCCAGACATTAAAGACTCTCATGGCAGCCCTGCTCAAAAGGATGTCTCACGTCTGTCATTGTCATTTCAGGTGCTCGTGATTTGATTGGTAAACTGCTAAGGAAAAACCCTCACCTACGACTTTCGTTAGTGAAAGTTCTGGAACACCCTTGGATCGTCGCGAACGCTGGCAGCAGTGAGCCGAAGTAATCAGATCATCTCAGTCCTATGAGTAAGAAAATCCCACTTTTTTTTTTTTACCAACGCTTTTGTACTCCTGTTTTCCATACCGTGATTCAAGATGATTACTGAGTGCGAGCACACATTCATAGTAGTACTACGTTCAAAACATTCTTCATTCTGAGACAACGTATAACATGAGACATGGTTTCTTTCGGAGAAAATAGAATGTCCACAATGTTTTGTATAACTTTTATTCGCTGACTACAACGCACTTGCAAACAATATAAGACAAAGAGACACGGGGAGCTTGTCAGTATCACAAATTCAGACACAATAACAACCATAGAAGAATGAAAAGAGAAAGACTGGAAATTGTAACTTGGACCGACTTCCTCCTTCTCCAAGTGGTCCTAGGCATCGTTGGAATACCTGGAAGTGGAGCTCTCTGAGTGGCCGGTGGCGCAGATTCTGGCCTTGCCTCACTTACCTCCTGCTGTAGAACCTGTTCTTATCCGTCGTGGTTGATGGACTTAGCTTAAGGAAGGTAATGAAGGAAAAGGACAAGACATTGAGCAGAGAATGATCAGGATGAAGGGAGAAAATGATTTGTGGAACAACTTAGTGATCCAAGGCGTAATGAAAGCCAAGAAGAGACAGAGTCCAGCCTCTTTTTATGCCCTTTGCATACGTAGAACGTAGGTAATGACAATTCAGTTCTGAATACGGATGTCAACAAACAATATCTATCGTATTATGTACATTAGCTCTAAGCCGTACGTGTGTACTAGCACTACTCGCATGGTACGAGTACATTTTTCAGCAGCAGAATATTCCCAGTTATGGACAGCAGTAGGATGTCTTCTCCTACGTCACGCTAAGAAAAGGTCATGGAAGTGCAGGAAATTCGCCGTGAACGTCCTAAGTGCTGTAGTGGGATAGAATTAATGGAATAACCGAAGGTGCAGGCTCGCTCAGTAGAACTCGGCCTTCTGCATGGACACCGCCTGCGCGGCCGGCGGCGGTGGAGAGGACAGGTTCACTTGGTGCAGGTAGTCTTCTTGCCCGTTGGCGGCGTCCCGAGGCTGCGGCGCCTGTGCCACTGCGCCAGGCTGCGCCGGCGCAGCGTTGGTAATGGTGGAACGCAGGATCGGCGTACTCGTCTCGCCTGGGGCCATGTGAGTCACACTGCACGTGCGTGTTAGAAGACGGATGGAGGAGAAGGAGAACGAGAACATGAGGGGTGAAAGAGCGGGTGAAAACAAAGGAAGAAGCGACGTACAAAGCTGACTTGGCTCCACACCACTTCAGCTCACCTGGAGAGCTCCTGCTGCAGCTCCTGCATGGTCTGATGGCACTCGGCGTAGAACTTGACCTGGGCCGCCACATAGTCGTTCAGGTGCCTCAGGTGGTTGGTTTGGATGGACGCCAGGCCCTCCATGAGGAGCTTGGTGATCTCCACCTGCTTGTCATACTCAGCCTGGGCGACGCGGAGTTCGTTCTCAGCCTGAAAGGCAGAAGCGGTAACAACACTTGGTCTTCACGCTCACGGAGCTGCACACGATGCGTGTCAGTATGTTACGACAGACAGTCTATAAAGTATGTGCACGCATGACCGCTACTAACTGTACGTTATCCGTGTGTGTGGAAATGGGTGCATGCTATTTATGGCACACGCTACTTCCTACAGGTTTGCTATGTACCGTATTTACTCCGATAATCCGCCTCCCCTTTGGAAGGCCATTTTTCCCCAGGCTGCCGGCATGAAAAATTTAAAATTTGGAATCCTCACGGGGCCAATTTTGAGTCTGGGCCTAAGCTGATCCGCCAACCTCGATCGATCCTGCCACAATTCTCCAGAGGTGGATTTCAGGAGTGAACACAGCATGGTCTGTATTTACGCATGCATCTCATGTACATGTGGGTTGTGACATCTGTAGAGTGTGCGCAGGCCTTCTACTACACATGCGTCATAGACTCAGCGTGTAAGAGCAGCCTCGGTACCAGGGAAACCTGACTCCGGATGAGTCACCAAGTCACGTGCTGATGATGTGCCATTCTTGCACAAGCTGGGAACAGACTGACAGCAGCTGAGAGGAAACTTATGCAACCAACTACGGTGCAGGGGATCATGGCATCCGGGTGTTGGGCACGTTGGCCCAGGGACAGCTGCTTAACTGAGAGAAATGTGCTTGAAAAGTGGTCGGAAAGTTCACGTCTTTCCATGTTAATAATGAATGATGTCTGCTGTGCTACAAAGAGTCAGTTCCGGGTGCGGACGGACCGGACCGTGTGCTTGGCTCTCTTACAAGCAGACTCCACTGTATGCAGCGTACACTATGTGTGCAACGTATGCACGTCGGTCGTTGCATCTACAGAACAACGTGGTACAGAACATGCCACTGCCGTGGGGCTGCTTTCTAACCTGGTCCAGTAGCGCTCTTGGGTCCACTCCATCCTTCTGATCACGGAAGAGACACATAGAGATGAAAAAAAAAAGACAAGTGGGACCCAGATATCATCTCTTACCGGCGGCTGCATCTGCATGGCCCTGGCCTTGCGCACCCTGTTCTTGCAGGCGTCCAGGTCAAGCCTCTTGTTCTCCAGGATCTTCCTCTCGCGCATGATGTTGCGCATCTCGCCCTCCAGGAATCGCTGCAGCGGCGCGATGATGGCGTCGTGGCCGTTGCGGATGTACTGACGCTCGCTCTCCCCCAGCCCCTGCTCGGTCTGGCCCACGCGGATGAGTGCGGCACCTGCCGATGTCACGCATACACCGTCATCCGCCAGGAAGTCGGAGGTGAAGTCTCGTTTACACGATTATTATGCATACCATAGGGCGTTCCCGCTCCAAACTCGTTGCCAGCCTCGATCAAGTCGTTGCCCAAGTACTCCAAGTTGGTGAGTCTCGTGTCCTTGAGGCCGATCTTGTCAACCGGGATGTTGTCGAACATGAACGTCTCCAGGCGGGCGGCTGCAAAGGAAGGCACAACTGTGTCGTGACCGCAGCTGTTGAACAAGTCGCCTGCTCCTTGCCTGGGTTGGGTACGAGCACTGCCTCCGCATTTTTAACAATCTTCTCGGTGTAGAACTTGGTCTGGTCGGTCTTTTTGGCCAGGTGATCAAAGTGCGGGTCATTCTCGGTCCTCTCCGCCTTGCCGAGCTTCTCCTCGGTGAACTGAAAGGTCACGACAGCGTTGTTGAACTTGTTGCTGAAGCACCTACACGACTCGATCCTGCCCCCCTTCCCGGCCGACCTACCTGTCTAGCCCGATTGTATATGACAGTGGCTTCGTCACCTATATGTGCATCCTGTGCAGGCGCGTGCGTGTTAGGGATAAGTATAAACAAATGCAATCATCACTGAGCAGCTCTTGATTAGTGACAGTAGCAGTGAAGAAATGAATGAGCTTAGACGCTGTACCTGGACAGCCCTGGAGATAAAGGTACTGGCGTCGCCCACCGCCTTCTTCAAGTTGTCCATGGTTGCGACGGCCAAAATCAGACACCGCAGGCAAGGTCGAGAGACTTTCTCCGAGTAGTAGTACTACCACTCATTCATGCACATACGCAGAGGAGAGAGAGAAAGCCCTGGAAAGCCTTTCTTTTTGGGCCGACAAGTGACGACAGACGGCGGGGGAGGAAGAGGAAAAAAGATCGATCGTGCCTGTGGCCTTCGCCTCCGGCCTCAGATACACTTTGCACGCGCTCGTGTGGGGTGCGCCTGATGGAGCTGAACTACCTCAGGGAGGGCAGGATTGCTGCTGTGCATCATGCTGCTGAGGCCTTCCCTTGGGCCTAGGCTTTTTTTTCCTGCTGCTGCTTCTGCAGGCCCACAAGGCCGGAAGGGGGAGGGGAATGGAGGGCGTTATATAGCAGCAGCCGTGGGGGCGGGGGCGGCGGAAGCAGCCGTAGCTGTGGTGGCCGCAGCAGGACAACGGCAAAATGATGACGAAGGAACAGATGACGGTGATTCAATGCTTGCCCCAACAAAGGAGCTAAAATGCTCGTTCTTTGATCGATCTCTTAGATCGGTGCGATGATTTTTTTTTATTGATCTGGGACGACGGTGGATAGTTTGGCGGAGCCTTTGTTGACGTCGTCGAACTCGTCGCTCTTGTCTTCATCTCCTGGGAGTTCCTCATCTGGAAGTTGCCAGTAGTGTTCGTCGTTGAACAACTGGTGATCGCGCAGGGGGTAGAACAGGCTGTTCACGTTCAGAATCAGGCCTGGAAGTGATGGCGCTTGAGCTTTGCCCACGTCAAAGTCGGACATGATGGAGGTATTACCAGTTATGAGTCCCATGACGACCGCGACGACGACCGTGATTCCCAGGATCAGCAGCTGGTAAACTGCCTGCATGGCCAGAGTCCTGCCTTCGCCTTGCTCGATGCTGGGCAGCTCCTCCTGGAGCTTGTCCAGCACGGAGAGATCGCTGGGGGCTACTCTGGGGAAGATCAAGTACAAGCTGCAAAAGAGCGTCGTCTGGTCGTGGAAACGTTGCTGATGAGAGCTCCTTTCACTTGTAAACTTGCCTGGGGCCGTAGATTTCCTCGGACGCCAGCAGACACATGAGCACGGACAGGAGGGCGCTGATGAGTCCCGGCATCCCGTGGAGGTTGTTCACGCCGCAGGAGTCGTGCAGCTTGAACTTCTGGTGCAGCAGACCCTGGATGAATGAATAGAGACTTGGAATGATTCGTGCGTACGACGGTACGGCACTCGTGCAACACCTGGATCTTTCTGAAGCCTAAGCAGGAGATCGTGCCTGTGCACAGTCCGATTATGAAGGCTCCGTAGGGCTGCAGCATGAGGTCGGCGATGGCGCCCACGGCAACCCCGCCGGACAAGGTGGCGTTCTGGATGTCGGGCATTTCAAGGCGCTTTTGGCTGCGAACCAGTGTGTGCCGTCCATTACTCGGGTCTTACAATGGTGTGCTGTAACTCACTTTCCGAAGAAGGAGCTGACGATGAACGTGGCCAGAGTCGAGCCGACGAGGGAGAGGTACGTGTTGATGACCGCCCTATGGAAGGCGTCTCCCTCAGCCAGGAGCGCGTTGAAGGACGGCCAGAACACCCACAAGAGGATGGTCCCCAGCATAGCAAAGAGGTCCGAGGTGTAGCGGGAGGACTCCAGATGTTCCGAGGAGCTCAGCTGACGTCGGCGGGAGATGTAGGACACGGCCAGACCGAAGTACGCGCCGAAGACGTGAATGAAAATGGCACCACCTTAGAGTACACAAGAACTCTGACTCGACTGCAGCCGGACATCATATTTTGACATGCTACGTATCGTTTAGTAACGATGCTTAGTATTTAGCCGGAATATTAGTAGCTACATAGTACGTGCATACCTTGCCTTCATACTGTACAGTGAAGGATGCACACATTGACGCTTGAAATGCACTTTCATGCATCAATATGAGTCAAACATTGTGCGCCTCTCCACTAAGTCAATTCGAGTCGTACAGTTTTGACGTACCGATGTCAATGACACCTAGGACTGAGTATCCGATGTGTGCGTTGAACACGAAGAGCGGCGTCTCCACCAAGGCCATGACCAACAGCTGCAAGGGGTTGAGCTTACCCAGGACCGCGCCTACGGAGATGAGGACTGTTGCGGCTGTCAGCCCGCCCTCCAAGATCCTAGGTGAGACACACGTGCTGCACATTCCTTCTACCCACACGAAGCAGTGACGCGCTCGACTTACTCCAAGAATCCGATCGATATGGTGAGGTCTGGGCCCATCTTGAGGAATCCCGATATGAGGATCGACCACTGCGTGACCGTGGTGGCGATTAAGAGCGTGAATCCAGCGGCGGAAAATCCATAGCGACGGAGGAAGTTCATGAGGAAGCCGAAGCCTCCAATCAGCATCATGTGGACGTCGATGATCACTGAAGGAGCGAGGACATAGATGATCATCTCATCACGTGTCAGCGTGCATAGGTACTGCTAGACTTGAGAGGATGGCCCTTATCTAGCTTGCTATCGACGCGCGCCACTTTACCTGCCTCCAACCCTTGTCCCACTGCAGCAAGAGCAACTTCAGCAGCAAGAAAAGGCCTATGCTACAGCGATTTTTTTTCTTAAAAAAATCAAACTTCTCATTCCTGTTTCACTCGAAAGTCTGACGACAAACAAAATCTGCCTCCAGTTCGTGTCAAAATCACTCTACCTAATGGTTTTGTGAGGGATGCATAAATTTGGCCCACCCTGTACGTGCAGGTGTTGCGAGGTTCGCTTGCCAGTCAAGTCAATGCTGGGACAGATCAGTGAGGCTTGGATGAAATCTGTCATCACCATCAAGTGATGCAGTCTTTTCAAATCTGTCATCACACCCTGCTTTTGTTTATTGTGGGGCCACACGAGATATCAATTCCTCTCAGTCGCACACAGGCCCGTTGAGCCGAGGCCCGAGCCCGAAGGCCCAAAGTGCTCTCTTGCCCAGGCCTCAGCTAGGCGGAGGCCCGACAGTCAAGATGGGACGAACCCAGGGCTTGTCTACGAGGGCCTCACCAAAGGTGAAGTCTTTAAAAGCACAAGGTAAAAAAAGGAAGCAGAGTCAACTTCCCCCTCAACTGATGCACCAGTTCATCCCTCATGGCAGGAGCCCTGTTCTGCCACTTCTGCCCGTTGACCCCAGCAGAGTTGCCAGTTTGTGGCCAGAAAAATCTGTCTGGCTTGTTGGGCTGACAGGTGTTGGTAGAGTCGTCCCATTTCCACGTTGCCTGGCAATGACACAACGAACGACAGCGCCAGTGCACAGGACTGTGCTGTCTCACGCATGCAGTGCACCTACTGGGATATTTGCGGAGATTTTTTTCCAGCTCCTCGCTGTTCTTTCCCCCGTGCAATTGGTTCTCCACATTCTTGGCGTCTGCCGAGGGATTGTAGCGAACCAGCAGCAAGTAGAGCACCGCGAAGACGACCTGCAGGACCAATAGGGTCCACAGGAACCTCGACTGCGCCCTGACTTGCGACATCCTGGACTCAACGACAGAGACTTTATTCCAGGACTGATGTTAATAGATGGGCAGAAGCTGGAAAAATGAATTGGATTAAGAGAGAGATGTTGAAGTCGATTTCCGAGGTCAAAATACTTCTGAATAAATGACATGTTTTTCCCCCCCCAAGTCCTTCTTCCCCCCCCCCTCCCCCCTCCCTCACCCTGCACATCAGTCAGTGCGAGCTCATTGAGACTTTTTCAGCTCCCTGCACTGCGCTTGCCGAGCGGACGCACCGCGTCCGTCCACGGAGACGAGTTTGGCAATTGCCCCGTGGCCGCCAGCGGGGCGTGCGACGCCGGTTCCATCCCACGGCGCGCTGCACGTCTACTGACTGCGTGGGGGGCAACAAAGTGTACTTCACCGTCTTGCAAGCGTCCCACTTGCAGCAGTCAATGCAGACGGATCGACGCAAAACAGATCGTACACACGTCAGGCAGGCAATACAGTGTGTCCCATAAAGAATGGCATAAGGGGTTAACACAGTCCGTTGTGCCCGTGACTGAAGAAATCTTAGCAGCGTCTGACTACGATTTACTCCAGAACTCACACTCTTGATCGCGTGTGAGACCCACAGTCTTTTGTAAAGTATAATCGGTCCAAAGATGAACATTTCTAACCTTTGGCTCATCACCAGAATGCTTCTTTAACAACACATTTTTTGCGCCCTCCCCTCTCTTAAGATACTTTTTTCTATGTGTTACATTTCTATATTAACATGGAAGAGCTTTAGGAGTTAGTGCAAGAGGTGACACAAACAACGGTCATTTCTTCATTCCATTTGACTAGAATCGATTCAAACACAGCATATTTAGAGAAATTGATCTGACTGATCTGTCCGCATGGTGGCGCTGTGTTAGATGAGTCCTGACTGAGGTCATTTGAGGCCTCTGCTAGTCCGAGGCGGAGGCCACGAGGACAACGTGAGGCCGGAACATCAGTCAGAGCCAGGAAGACGTCGTGCAAATGGTGATCCCGTTTGGTACCAAAGCACTCCTCTGTCGCTCTTCTGCCAATTGTACTGAGGTCGACATTAAACCATCATCGAAAAGCTGCACTTGGAACTGCAGAATTCTCCCGACAACTCTTCAATAATCCTCAACTGATCAACTTTACTTGTGTTTTCATTCTAAACAGATTAACGGAACGAGTCTCTAAGTCTATCTCCAGTGGCATCCAGCAAATTGTCGGTTTTTACGGCGCAGTCTGCAGTTAGTCGGACACGTTCAATGACTAAAAGTAAAATGTAGAAAAACCGGAACTGCAATACTATGTTTTCCAGTTTTATTTCCTTTTTTTAGTAGATAGTCACGAAAAGTTTCCCCTGCCAAGTGGAAATATCCAACGTCGTCCCCAAGTTTCTTGTGAAGTAACTGCGTCACCCTCAAAAAGTGGTCTCAAAAATTGGATTTGAGGCCAAATTCTGCTCCTCCCTACGTCTGACATCTCCTCCTTCTACGGACATCAGACCTGCGTCTGTAGCTGAGCAATGGATGATGGTAGCAGTCACTTCTGCCCCACCCTGTACACCCAAGATGGGCCTTGACGGGGGCAGACTTGATTAGGGCCAGCAAATGGGGGGGAGCTGAGGCACTTTTGGGGGAAGATGTGGCAATGCTGGTCCTTCCATACACGAAGCGAAACGACAAGGAGTGAGCAGCAATCAGCAAACTGTGTGTGTTATGTTTGCTCATAAGTACGACAAAGAAACATAAGTTGTTCTGCTGCGAGTGGATGAGGGAAGGAAAGAACGAGTAACATTTGCCACTTAGCCAGATGACGTCAGATCCAGGGTGGGGTGGACAAACAGCTCAAGTCCGTGGATTGATCCACAGAAGTGGTCCATGAACAGCTCAGGCTCTTAGTATAGACGACAACGTTTCTCCCCATATGGTTGAAAAGGCTGAAACAATATATAAGAAGCCACACTCCCAAGGCGCTCTCGGCTTTCTGGTGTCCAACGTGTGCCAGAGCACTGAGACCAGCATCAAGCGAGGCTAGAGCAGTGGAAACTCACTCCGGATCTCTAGAATAGCCTTGGCGTGCTTAGTCAAGGCTGCAGCAACTCATGACTTTTGCAACACGCACCGCAAAAAAGTAGATCTGTGTTTGCATAATGTCAAAATATGTATTTCACTGCTGCCACGAGAGCCAGGTTTGCATGGACTGGTAGCAAAGGTGCAGCCCTGACACTTCTTGGCAACTTGGCAACACCTCCGGTAGACTGTGGTGAGGATGCACAGGAAGGAAGACTTGTTTTCGGTAGCACCGGAGGCCATTCTATGGCTTGTGAATGATGAAGTCCCAGGTGTCTTTCCACTGGCGTCGCTTCACGTCCTCCGCCGAGAGGGGCACGAAGCCGTAGGAGAAGACGCAGAAGCGGCTGAAGACGAAGGCGGCCGAGACCAGCCAGACCAGGGTCACGACAAGCAACACGCGGCAAAGTCGAGAGCTGCAACAGGGGCTTTTGAAAGCACTCCCTACGTGCGTACACGTCGAACCCACCTGGCGATTGAGTAGATGTGGTCCAGCACGAACGCGGTCAACATCAGCTTGTACATGTACGCGCTCAAGTAGTGGTGGACAAACAGGGTCCGGTCGTAGAAGAAGAAGGGCACGTAGTGGATCAGGTAGCCTCCGAGCAAGACTTCGCCGACGCCGACGAAGCGTACAAAAGCGTCTACAAGTTGATGACAAGAGTTAACTTTTAAGTTATTTATGCAACCAGCGCCCTTGCAACCTTCTGTTATGTCGTAGCAGCATCTCCGGCGCCTCAGGAGGTAGCAGACGAGGAAGGCGCCGTAGGCCACGACCGCCAGGGAGCCCGAGTACCAGATGACGATGTTACCCATGAGATGCACCTGGGCCTGCAACATCACGTACATGGATGAGGAGCGGCTGCTGCAACTTGTACCAGACGGCGCCTACGTTGGACTGTTTGGAGATGAAGTAGGCGATTCCCCTGGTGAGAAACGGCCACTCCGTGGGTTCTGACGCGTAGTTGTGATTCTGGACGTTCTCTTGGTTGGTGAGCAGCATTTTCACCTGCAGCTCGAAGAACTTCTCCCAGAAGGACAGGTAGGTGGGCTGCTGGGGGATCAGCTCGTGGCTGAAGAGCTCTCGCTCCAGGGCTTTCTTGTCGTCGTCATCTGCGGGAGAAAGTTCATGTACGTTCTTTGCATTGTACCAAAGTGAGTCAAACATTGTAAGCGGCGTCCACTGTCACACCGCCATTCACTTCAGCCAGGAGGAACTGGACGGTCCAGTGGGCGATGACGCCACGTGTCTGTCCTCGGAGCCGACAGTGTTCTTGAAGATGTGACCGGCTGAGGACATCTCGGTACATTTGAACCAGGTGGTCCCCCCCCCCCTGTTTTGTTTTTTTGCTTTTCCTACTGAATAACTTGGATCTTACATTACCTAATGATAGTTCATTCAATGCTCAGAACACAGAAGACACAGGGGACACCACTTCTAATGCATAGGGAAGCCTCTGTATAAGAGCAACCTTTCTATAAGAGCCGAGCTATTTGTCATGGAGAGACTCCACTGTACTGTTCAACTGACATCAGGTCATGACTGGGGTCACCAGAAAGCGTCAAAATTGGACCGCAAAAGGCACAGTTTAGTGTAGTTTACTAAAGGTATGAAAACAGAGTGTTTTTTACTTTCAAGGCGAAGCAAAGATTCCTTCCGATAAAGTCCGTTTGTTGCTGAAAGTGTCGTTGTGTCGAGAAAGACTTGGTTCCACATCGGCACCATTTATGGGAAGTCACCTCAAGTGCCAGTGCCAAGGTGCCAGAAAAAGGGTGGTGGTAAAAGGGCGAAGCCATGAATAAAGGGTGAATTTGCTGCCAAATTCCAAGGCTTCAAGTTGAGCATTTCCATTCCAAAACTGCTGTTAGCCCAGCCGACAAAAAAGTTGGTTATAGATACGGGAGTGACAAAAACCACCCAGTCACAGTGAAGTCTTCATTTGACACCATTTTTCATCAGCTGCTACCCGATGGTCGAATGCGAGCTGACCAAGAAGCAGCAGCGCTGACTCTTTGATGCGTAGAAGCTCAAGGGCTCGAAACCGATGATGGTTAAATCGAGACTTTACTGTGTGGCTCCCTCAAAGGCCCAACCTCGCCTGGGATATTCACATCCGGTCGACGAAAAAATTCAAAGGCTTTGCAGAAATTCGGGGAAATCGTGCGTGTCGTCAAAGTGGAACTCTGCGGATGTCTGAAGAAGAAATGGTACGCCAAAAGCCCGCGGCCGCCGCCTCGCACGCCAGTGGCGAGGAGCCGAAAGGCGAAAAGAAGTCGAGGCCCTTTGCCGGCGTCTCCCCGTCGACGACCATCAGGCTTCTTTGATCGAGAAGCGAGTCCGTCCGGCCATCGAGCAAGGCCGTTGTCAGGACTCACACCAAGACTCCTCGAGAAAGTGCTTTCCGACTCATGTGAGGCGCCTCCGCTGCGGCGGCGAGAGGGGCACGTTTTTGGCACTCGAACCAAGTCATGTTGGTGCAGCTCTTTGGTGGGAGCCCGAAGGGGGAGGGAGCTGGTGCCGAGGAAGACGGCCGTTCCGGCGGAGGTGATGCAGGGCGAAGGCATTCGTCACTGATGACGGACGGGGTGAACTGAGCCTCCAGCTCGCTTTTTCCTTCAGCTTTCCATGTACGCAGACTGGTCTCGATGACGCCATCGTCACGAGGTGGTCCAAAGGCTTCAACTGCCCGGTCGTCGTGATGGGTGCGCTCTTCTCAGACCAATTCTTGGCGGCCACAGATCTGAAGATCAGGGCCGTAGACTCGAGTCTGGCTGTCTAGACTGGTGTACTCGGCAGGATCCGAGGTGTCGCACCGGTATGCCTTTTGGAATCGGCTGCAACGCCTGCCACGTGGAGGATGTCAAGAACGTGGAAATGCTCGCAGATGAGCGTAAGGGACAATGCGGGACTGACCAGGGCGCCACGGTCATCAACACGGAGTGCGGAGCTTTTCGGAGAGCATGCAGAGCTGTACTTCATCCTGACCAAGTGGGACATGGCCGTGGACAGAGAGTCCGTCCATGCGGGACAACACGTTTACGAGGAAATGTGCTTGGGTCAAGTTGGGGGTCACGTCCTGCCTGCTAGACTTGGCAGAGAACAACCTACTGCTCACTCAGGTTGACTTCTCCGCCGTGAAACAGATGGGCCGTCTGCTCACAGTGCTCGGGGCGGAGATAGCCGGGCTACTGAAGAAAGTGAACTGCAAGGACGTGGTCGTGGCAGTGGACGGAGCCTTGTTTCGCAGCCACCCGCTCTACTGCTCGATGGTTAAGGAGACGGTCGCTCGACGACTTGTGATGGTGGGGTACGACTTCGACATGGTGCAATCAATGGACGGGTCCGGACTGGGAGCCGCGATGATTGCGGCCATGGAAGCCAACTGAAATATCACGTCTAAGACCAGGTCCATGCTTACTTTTCGTGTAGCGGTGTTCCTCCACGTTCCACGCGGTGTCCAACTGCTCGTGGACTCGGTCGGCCACCACCTCGTTCTGGTGGAATCCCCAGTCTGGGTAGATCTTGTTGGAGAACTTCAAGGCTTGCTTGGTGGTCTTGTGCACAAGTCGCACGTGTGAGCCGATTGAAGTCCACACGTCGCCACCGCCAATCACCTCCACGGTCCACAGATTCTCCGAGGCCATGGAGATGTTGTAGTCGATATAGCACGACACCTCCTGGTTGTGCGGCGACATTGGCGCGGCCACGTCGTGCGAGTTGAGCGCTCTGTGAGTCATGCCGTGCACCAATTGTATGGTGTCACCATTTCTAATGACATCCAGGGGTTCTTGTACGGAAAGGTCCTCTCGTTCTGGACGCTTCACTATCCACCAGTTGTTCACGTCCTTGTAGCTGTAGCACGACACCTGCGTAAGCACGCGAACAACAGCCACGTATAATAGCAGTTATTATTTTGGCCACCACGCAGTACTAACGCATCATTCGTCGTACTGTCATGTACCTGCTGCTGGTGTGAAGATCCCCTGCCATCATCGTAGCGAACCGGGTAGACGTGCTCGTGTGAATGCAGCCAACAGGTCTTGCCGTGGGTGTGGCGGAGAGTGATCTGGGAGCCATGAGCAATCTCGTGCGGTTGGCCTTGCACAATTGAGCTGAGGCCTCCTTCCAAGCTGGCCTTGACAGGTGAGGAAAGAACTGTGGTTACTCCTGTCGGAGCCCAAGTTTGTACGTGACCATTACTTGAAAGGCGCTGGTCATGAGGGCGTCGTGCACGCCGGCCTTGCTGAGAATACTGAGGTGGACGTAGAAGGCACCGATGTAAATGGCAGTGGGGATAGCTGTGACCAGAGTGGCTTGGGCGACGAACTCCAGGCACAGCTGGAGGTCTCCGAGCCGGCGATCGGCGAGGCGTCGCCAGAAGTCACGGAAGAGGACGAAGCAGCATAGCCAGCATGAGTACAGTGCCAGGTACTTGACGCTGGGATGAAGAGATAGTCAAGACATGGTCAATCTCACTTCACCTGCATGTAGAAATCGTTCCTCACCAGAAGGCACAACCCATGTTGACCGCCGCCAAAGTGATCCACGCCCACCAGGATGGGCTGAAGGGAGCGTCGTGGTGGCGGCGGAACCTGAGGACGCACAGGAGGGCCAGGCAGCCGAAGAGGAGCATCATGGACTCGAGCAGAATGTAGCGCGACTGGGCCAACAGCGCAGTGTCTGCAAAGAAATCGTCTTTGTGATGTCTAAGTGCACGAGTGGGCGGTTTCAGGGCTTTCACCGAATACAACCAGAACTCCGGCCAAGCAGCCCGTCCAGTGCGAGAGGCCAAGTTCGCAGAGGATGAGGTACACGGTGGGGGTGAGGAGCGAGCCGCAAAGGGCTGGCACGAACCGAAGGCTCCACACAGGAATCTGCGGACAGCGTGAAGTCGACATTGAAGTACTGCCTGCACTTGTACTTGTTCTGTGCTTGGGGGAGTGTGATGTAGCCGACGACGTTGCTGCTGTTCTAATGCGTGTGACTGCTCTTTTGGACTGACGTCACTTTCGTGCGCACATATCCGTGTTACTGATGTTACCTGGTCAGGATATGGCAAGCCTATCTTCTCAAAGTCAAAGTCACCCCCTCCATCGCCGTCAAAGCCGGCCAGGTAGGCCGCCAGAGCCACCAGCATCTTGCCCAACGGGGGATTGGCGTCGAAGAAGAAGGTGCGGCGCAGGTACAGGCTGGCGTACTTGCCGTAGTGCATCTCGTCAAAGCTAGAAGGGGTCGAGACAGAAAGAACGATACTCGACGAATGCGGACCATGTGCACATGTCGTTTCCGTGCACTTACATGATGTTCCTCGGCTGGTCCAAGAAGATCATTCTCGACGCGATCCCAGCCAAAAGCAACAGGAAGGCCAGGCAGTCCACCTCCAGCCGGAAGACGAAAGGGTTCCTGCTGTTCCTGCTGACGGCCGGGGGCTCCTCGCTGGGGGGAGTCGCCGGCACTGATTCGCCATCACCCTGCGTGGTCCGAGATAGGCGTCATGGCACACATGATACTACTGTACTGCTTTCTGTCGCTGCCTCGTACCCCGCTTCTGGAGGACTCTGTCAGATCTTGGTTGAGTTTCTCCTTGATGTACGACGCCTGCCTCTCGTCCGTGACCTCCCTGGCGTTCTCCCTGTGGACCAGCTTCCCCCTGCGCTGTCTCGCAGTCTTGTCTGTCACCGCCATGATTTCCTGCCCCGCCACGTCTTCAGCTCATAATGTGGTCGTCGTCGACTTCAGCATGAGAGCAAAGACATGCGATCGGTCTTGCGTGGAGACCAGCAAAAAGGGGGGGGGGACGATTTCTTCAAAGGTCTCATGCAAAATCTTGACTCAAAGACATCAATTTCACCGGCTGAGGCCGACCTGAAGCTGCTTGCTTCGTGCCTACTGGTGTGCTACGTTGACTACCTGTGTACCGACGAGCGGATGGATGCAGGTTTCACTCACTCACCTGGCATTTCTCCCCCCCTCCCCCCGCAAGCAGAAGTTTTCTCAGTCTTGTAGGAAGACACAGTCCGGTCGACACGAGGGCGTCCCCCGACGTGTCCGCGTGCGGCGCGGCCAAGAAGCTCCTCGTTTCCCCCACCCATGACCGCGTCAGAGATGCTGTTGCTGACACATGTGTCTTTTCATGCGTCTGGCGACGGAGAAGTGGGCAGCAGATTCTCTCTCTATTTCCCCCCCCCCCGCTCCCCCATAGCCAACAGCGCCACCCAGCGGAAAGCGGCTCCCAACGGTTTGAACGGTGACCGCGAAAAGCCCGCTTGACTCGTGGCCACCAGCGCCCGTGACACGCACGACGTGCGCGTGCCCAACACTCCTGGTGCGCGTGCGTGCACATGAATAAATGGAGGAAATGCGGGCGAGAGCTCGGTGATTGCTCGGTTGGTTTCGTCTTCAGACTTTCTCGTGCATGTGCAGCCTGCCCGACTGCCTTTCTTTGTCCTACGTCATCTATCAGGCTCTTCTCGGCACCGACAGGTATTTCTGTGTCCACATATGCTTCGAAAGCAGCGAAAGTATTGAATTTTTGTCGGCGTTTACACACACGGCAGCGCCATTGGTGTGGTGGACGAGTCAGTCAGTCACTTGGGGCAAACCCTACACAAAGTGTGCAAGATCCGCCAAGCATGCCAGGCCAGAGGTAGACGTTGGCACACAAAAGGTAAGCCGAGGAGCTCTGGCTGAGCTCGGACATGATGGCTTTTTAAAAAGACTCTCTCATCTCCACAACGGACGTGTTGTCGTGTACGTGGTAAACCAGATCTCGTACGGGTTGTTGGGAGCAGCTGCTCCCAATGTCCTGACTCCGATAATCTGAGCCTCCTCCTCTGTTACGCGACAACAGGAAGCGTAGATGGGCAGGTGGTTGACGACGAGCCAATGAAAAGAGAATCCCGCGAAATTTCGTTGGAAGAGAGGACAGCTGCGTTTGGCCCTCACTCTTTAAGTTCATAATTACTCCTGTGTACATATGTGGTGGCGTCACACCTTAATAAGCAAGCCATAGACGTATAGATCAATGTAACAGCTACTGATATTAATGCCTTCACTTAATCGACTCCTTCACCACCGCAGGCAGGCAAAGTGAATGTGGTCATGCTTTTGTCCTGCACCATCGAGCTCCAGTCATTGTTACACTGTGTCATTTTTATGCTGTGCTCACTGTATGCTCGTGTACGTACGTACGTACGTGTGTGTGTGTGTGTGAAAGCCGCGCGGAGGCGGAGGCGGAGGCGAAGGTGGTGGCGGCGGCGGCGGCGTTGGCGATGGCGCGGGGAATCGCCCGCTCAAAGCAACCGCTGCTGCTGCTACTGCCGGCGTCGTCGTCGCTGCCGGCGCCGCCGGCGCCGCCGCTGCTGCTGCTGCGACCGTTGAAGTCGGGAGTCCTGAGCCGGCCGACAGACAAACAACGACTGAATCCATCCTTCCTTCCGCTCCGATGGTGCAGTTGCATCTTGCCGCCAGCGGCCAGATCACATCCTTCAATGTATAAATATATAAAACATTGTTGTTGCTGCTGTGTTGTGCTGCCTCCCTCCCGACTGTGTCGCACGGCCAGCCAGCCACGGACGTGCATGTGGTGAAGAACACGCTCGCTGCTGCCAGCATGAAGAGGAAACCCCTGGTCGACGACGTTGGTCATGACGTCAACCAGCTCGGTAAGGCTTCGACCAACCTTTGTTAACGTAAGAGAAGCCAAGCAGCACGCGCTTAGGACGTGACCCAAGAAGAAGATGTTTGAGGTCTCGTTCTCTGGAAGACTAGTGATTTTGTTGTTGGTCGCCACCTCAGCAACTAATCACTGATCTCCAGAGAAAGCTGCCTCCGACCGACAATCACTCGCCAGCCGCGTTTTCTCGAGATGGAAGACTAGTGATTATGTTGTGTTCTGAGCATTTTCTTGAACAACTAATCTCCAGTCTGGCCTCTTGCGTGCGCGACCTCGAACATCGTCAGCGCTGATACAGTCATTGTGCAACCCATCATCAGTGTACAGGGTCCCTCAGGTGAGGTCAGTGTAGTTGGAGGTGGTGGAAACCAGACCCTCAGAGTGCTGCCCGCCCATGTTGATGGACCCTGGAGACGCCGTTGGAGCCACGGGGGCTGGCGGTCGAGACGCTGCAGTCGCTGGACGCTAGAGTCAACTTGATGGCGATGCAGCAGTACAGACGGTCCAAATGTTACACAGAACGAAGGAAAATTCTAATTGACCGTAATGGCCATTGGAGATAATTGGCCTCATTAGGTGTGACGCCACTTATGACCAGCACAGTCCTTATGCATGCATCGATTACCGCTCTGCAGGAGCCTTAGAAAAGCGCTCTGGCACTGCTTTCCTTTCCTCATCCTAGTCAAGCCCTCCATGGCCAGGAGTAGCAGGGACATGGAGGGGTGTGCAGGTATTGCAAACCAGCAGCTGTGTACTACTTGTATTGTCCGCACTAGTGATGGATTAAAGCTTACGTCGAGCCTTGGGGAAATCGGACCTTAAAATAATAATAATAAAAGAAAGAAAGAACTGGCCTCTTCGAGGCATTTTGGCCCTCCAGAGGCCCAAGCAGGACTTTTTCTGTGAAAAAAACTCAACATAAATGGCTCGTGTTGCTAGGCTTGAAGTCATCACTAGTAGAGACCGACCATTCTCGTGTCCAAATAGCGACGAAGCTTTGTTGGTGCAGAATGTTTGCTAAAGATAGCGGAACGTTAGGCAGGTGTGTATGTGTGTGTGTGTGGTGTGTGGTGTGTGTGTGTGTGTGTGTGTGTGTGTGTGTGCGTGCGAGTGCGCGCGCAACATTAATAATTTATCGAGCTTAGCCAAGGAGTGAGCGCACATTCACAATACGTACAAGTGAGGATGAAAATCGATAGCGAGAGCGAGTTCACAAAGAAGTAGAGCTTCGGAAAGGGTCATTACAGCACAGTAAATAGCTGCTGCATGCATTCATGGCAGTCTCACATCACTAATCATTAATTCATCGGTGAAAGAAGTTCTAATACGTATGATTGCGTAGCAGCTTGTCCGTAATTTCCTTGGACTGCCTCACTCAAGGTTTCGTCATGCGCTCGTTGTCGCTCCTAAGAACTGTTTGAACAGAGAAAGTTTGAATGTTGCTAGTCAAACATGCACGTGGCTGAAGTCCATAATTCGAAGCATTACCCTAATGGGGAGCACTCAAGTACTCACTGGGACCTCCAGCGAGCTGGTGGCGGGGAGCGAGTACCTTTCTACCCTGTGGATACATGTCAAGTCAATGTTAAGGTCACTGTCGCATGCAAATGTGCGCTGGCGCCAGCTCCATAAATCCAACGTCTACCACTTCAGTGTCACCAGCCTGTACATACAGCGAAGCACGTGTACGTAGGTAGTCACGTAATCCGCCCTCGTGGCAGTGCCAATCGATACGTACTGTACAGTACTGTGCAGCGTGGGTAGTCCCTGCTCGCAGTCCGTCCTGCCAACTCTCGGTGCTGTGTTGCTACAACTCTGTCGTCAACGCTCTTTTCCAGACTGCCCTATCCTTCCATGGCCTCGTCTTCGACGGCGGCCGAAGTGGCGGCCGCGGCGGCCGCGGCCGAGCTGCTCAAGCTCTCCAACTCCGACTCCATATACGGCAGGCTGGCCAACTTTGAGATCGACCGCAAGATAGGCAAGGGCCAATTCTCCGTGGTGTACCGCGCGCGCTGCAAAAAGGACAGCGTCATGGTGGCCCTCAAGAAGGTGCAGATCTTCGAGATGATGGACGCCAAATCCAGACTGGACTGCATGAAAGAGATCCAGCTACTGCAGGTATGAACGATGTGGTGCTGGCAAGTAATGACGCACTTGGCCATGATGACCTTCTCTGGCAGCAACTGAATCATCCTAACGTGATCGCCTACCTGGCGTCATTTATCGAGGAGAACGAGCTGAACATAGTCCTCGAGTTGGCCGACGCGGGTGATCTCTCGCGCATGATCAAGCATTTCAAGCAGCAGAAGCGACTCATCCCTGAGCGCACCGTGTGGAAGTACTTCGTCCAGCTCTGCAGCGCGCTCGAGCACATGCACTCCAAGCGAGTCATGCACAGAGGTACGGTACAAGAGTACTGCGTGGCATGTACAGTACGTCCATGTACAGTACTTGCACGGTCGCTGGTTCGCGGACGACCCTCCCAAGCGGAGGAACATGTTGGCAGACGGGTGGTGCACTGATTTCCTCATGGATCATTCATGAGAAGCAACACTGTGGGCTTTCTCATAGTCCGATATCTTGCTGTGCATGACGAGGACTCGTAGAAGTACGGGTTGCAGTACTTTCCCTACAACTCTGTGCGTGTATGCATGCGTATGTATGACGAACATTTTGGGCTCCAGATATCAAGCCCGCCAATGTGTTCATAACTTCGGAGGGAGTGGTGAAGCTGGGCGATCTCGGCCTGGGCCGCTTCTTCTCGTCCAAGACGACGGCGGCGGTGTCGCTGGTTGGCACGCCTTACTACATGTCGCCGGAGCGCATACACGAGCAGGGATACAACTTCAAATCGGACATCTGGTAAGAATCCGTCGCTCGCAACCTTCTACGTCTCATTGATCTGACAAGTTGTCACTCATGGTCAGGTCGCTGGGTTGCCTGTTGTACGAGATGGCAGCCTTGCAGTCTCCATTCTACGGTGACAAAATGAACTTGTACTCGTTGTGCAAGAAGATTGAGCAGTGCGAGTACCCACCTTTGCCTGCAGACCAGGTACTTCATGCTTGTGCATCGTGCACCAGATGTGCGCCGTACAGTACAGCATCGTTCGATGATTCCCTTCTTTTAGTACTCCAGCGAGCTGAGGAACTTGGTAAAGGAGTGCATTGACCCCAATCCCGACAAGCGTCCCGATGCCGTGTATGTGCACAAAGTCGCCAGGAAGATGTTCGAGAGGTGAGGAACAAAGTGGACTTGTTGAAGTGCCATGTCCTAACTACTGTACCGTGTGCCCTTGCCAGGACGGCCCCTCCGGCCAGTGCCCTGAGCACCAACAGCTACAACCCTCTCCTTGACTCCTCCACCAACAGCGGCAGCAGCGGCGACGCCTCGTTAGCCGACAGCTTCGGCCGCGTCAGAGTCCGCGACGAATGAGACAGGCCGGCACAGACCAGGAAGCCCTTCAGAAACGACGAACTCCTCCGGATAGAGGAGAGACCCAACAACACAAAATACAGCGTGAGTACCCGAGACATCGGGAAGTACGACCGTGGACTTTTATCGATCTTGGCCACCACCTGGTCTTGCAGGACTACAAGCGAGACATGGGGTCTTCCTCGTCCCTGCGGATAGAGGAAGCGTCCTCTTCGTCCTCTTCGTCTCGCAGAGGTCACCACAACTTGTCCCCGCGACGCAGCCACCCGTCGAGCGCGCGCACGTCTCGCTACTCCAACGAGCTGGGTGAGTCGAGCCACAGCGTCCGAGGCGCTGTCGTCTTCGACGGCGACGACCACATCCACGACCACCGGAGGAGGAGGAACAGCAGGAGATGACTGTATTAACTTGGTCTGTGCCAGAGCCAACAACAGTATTCGGTGTAAATAAAAGTATTATTAACGTCATAACTACAGCGTGATTCAGAGAAGCTACGGACTACGCGTGTTTTCCTGGTCCCGACTGACACTGTACGTCGATCATACGTACAGTTAGGCTCAAAAAGAGATTTCGCAACACCTTGAGATGATTGCACATGACACATTTGAAGCAGCTTGAAGCTGCCAGTGCTTCAACTTTACTACGAACGTGTTTCATTAAGGTTAACTGGGTTGATAAAATAGAAGAAACTTTCAAGGATTGCTGCAGTGCGAGCTGAGTTTGCATTACACAGTGAGGAGTTGTGAATGGGCGAAGAAGCGTCGTTCACGTTCATGGAGGCGGTGGAGACGCTGACTGTACCCAACCAAGGAGCCCGAATGTCTCTTTAGTACATTAAAACTTTTATTTTGTCCTCTGCGTACGCTTTCTCTCTAAATAGACATCAATATTGACACTCGCATCAACAATTACAGTTTTTTAGTATACGTGTAAGTACTGGTAGCAGTAATAATAACACATCAAGATTCTCGTCTATCCATAGTTCTTTCTTTCCTCTTCTACGGTACGTAAGCACATCTCTCGGCTTCAAAAAATGATCATCACATGTGGTAAAAGTTCCCTGTTCTTCTTCCGTTAAACTCATGTGTACGAGTAATAAGCACATTGTGCTGCTGCATGTAGAAGTACAATACGTTGTTGCTGATCAGCGACTTTGGGCGGAAGAAATTAGAAACCCAAAAAATACATAACTTCCCGGTAGCTCAGGGAGAGAAAACTCAACGTCATCGCCATGGACAGGTACGAATGGATACTTATACGAGACAAGAAACAAACAAACTGATGACGTCCCCTTTGGGCCGCTAATACCTTCGTTTTACAAGATCTTCTCGAGGACAATTCTGAGCTTTGTGAGCAGATCCAGGGATTTCTGTTCTGGTGGGTGGGTTGTTCAGATGAATGATTCTAAGGACAACTCAACTGTTACGTAACAGGATAACTAAACGTAGCGGCGATCCCTTCTTTTCCTAGTTGTTACAAATAGAGAGACAATATTAATCTGTATCACGCAACAAAGTTCTCTTAAAAACAATCCATGACAATTATACCGAGTAGCAGTGCGCAGTCATGATAAATTCGTATGGTTTTTTTCTTTTTTTTAGTAGAGCTACTTCATATATGTGTCCGTTCATCTGACATCATACCTAAGTCGTGTAACCGCTGCTGCTACGTGCATAAGTCGTTTTCTCTTCGTTTTGGCACAACTGTAGTGAGACCGTTATCATGCTCCTTCGCTCTCGTGATGTCCGTGGTGGTGGTGATGATGATGATATGCTGCTTGGTGGTGGCGGTGATGATGATTTCTTCAGCAGAGTGGCTTGCATTGGCGCGGCTAAACCCATGAGGTAATTGTCAGCAATACAAAAGTTAAGCGTTCTCTGCAAAGACAGTGGAAAAAACAGAGGTTAGTAAAGCGCCTTAAACAACAGTACTATGGAAACAGTCGACTGCATGCAGCTTGAGCGGAAAAAGGGAACAATGTCACGGTTCAACGGGACGGAGATGGCCAGGAGGCCGGGGTCCCGGGTTCCCGGGTTCCCAGGAGGCCGGGTTCCCGGGTTCCCGGGTTCCCGGGGTCCCAGGGTCCCCGGGGTCCCCGGGGTCCCAGGGTCCCAGGGTCCCAGGGTCCCAGGGTCCCAGGGTCCCAGGGTCCCAGGGTCCCAGGGTCCCAGGGTCCCAGGGTCGCAGGGTCCCAGGGTCCCAGGGTCCCAG
>JAAUXU010037008.1_pt1 | contig 36547 bp, 38 predicted proteins | sample 7278151 | NCBI WGS metagenome assembly JAAUXU01 (sample SAMN14350113, study PRJNA611818) | marine sediment metagenome | isolation source: surface marine sediment (1.8m) | place: French Polynesia: Moorea | collected 2018-08 | reverse complement strand
TGTGGACCAATGTCAGTCTGATTGGGTGGGATCTTACTTTCTACATCAGTTGCAAGTCCTGATGAGTGTGCATTTTGAAAAAAAAAAATTTGCCTCAAGGGGCCCACCCTAATGGACAGCACCAAAGCACTGCAGAAAAGTGACGGAGACTGCATGAACTCTGTGGATTTTGTGGATCTTGTCATTGGAGAGCAAGGAGGACATGTGGAGCATCGGCCCTGTCTTCACTTCACTGTTCTTCCTTAATGGTTTTGATGCAAAGTCAGTTTTGACAGATTGTACTGCGGCTGACAAGCCTGGAAATCACAGATTTCTCTTGGGAGGGCCCAGGCTTTCGGGCTGGAACCCAAGCCTGCAACTCCAGTACACCCTTGCAGTCCCTCCCATCTCAGAACATATTGTTTTACTGTTACTCTCTTTAGTAGAAGCATATGCACACACACACACACCTGCCGCTTTGTGGCAAGGGGTTTAGTGTGTTCTCAAGCTAAACAATCCATATTGTTACCTGTTCAAAAATTCCTTCTTCTTAGAAACAATGAACACAAAAAAGTGTAACAAACATCGGGTTGGAATCGATGTCGGGCCCAATACAGAGCGCAACAGAAAAGGTTAGCCACTTAAAATTTGCTTGTAACTTTGGCTCAGATGCTTCATAATCGTATATTCCCACGTTGTCTTAGCACTTTTTTGACCTGAGATGGGACCTGATGGCACGAGGGCAGATTTGACTTCCTGAGGCGAAGCTGAGGGAAATCAAACTGCCTGGAGGCCTTCAAGCCCATCGAGGGTCTATTAAGTGCTATCGCACAAGGCGGGAATTTGTAGTTTGATTTTGAGTTTGACAAGGGTTTTGCCAATGCTGCCGTTTTGAATGCGTCGAATATTTTCTAAATGGCTAACTTTTCTCATACTGTCACTGCGCTACACTGAGCTGAGCGGATGGACTGGCTGACCTCCATTGGCTGGGCCGGCTTAGGCGGCTTGTGCTCTCTCACACTACTCTCACTTTATATCCCGCTCTTTTCTACTCGCTTTCTGTGAGCGAGGTATAAAGTGGTTTTGCATTGCCTTCAATGGAGTAAATGAGAGAGGGGAGTATTCATGCAACCCTTGCGTCAATTTCATGAAACATCACGAATGTGCAATGAACGCAATGATGATTATGATGAATGTTTGACCTTCATTTTTGCAGCTGATAGAGGGATATTTGTAGCAACACAGTAAGGGACGAGTCCAAGCTGGTCCAAGCTCAAGTCCAACTGGCTTGTGCGATCATTCCACAGACACACATGATTTTTCGTGAAATTTGAAGCTTATGAGCTAAAGTTATGGGCAAATCGAAAATGTCTTAACTTTTTTGTTGAGCACGGTAGGTGCTTGAATAAATATGACAGATGTCCCCCCAAAGCCTACATTCTCCTAATGAATGGCCCCTCTCGAATGGTAACCCCCCTTCAAATAATGGCCCCGTCTGAGAAACATCAATGTAGTGGTAGCCCTGGGCCGCTATTTGGAGAAATACGGTATCAAACTTCAAAGGCGGTGGGGCAGGCATTGAAACCTTTTTCCTTCTCATTTGACTAGAAAGTTTCCTTGTGACCTGAAGTAACTAACCTACAATGTCAGTCATCATTTCTTATTTATAAAGGCCAAACTGCTCTCTGACTGAGCTTAGTTTTCAGCTCGTGTTATAGAACTCAAGAAGCTGTTGGGCATAACAAAAACGCTTCTTCCATTTTCATTTGGCTGCGGAGTCTTCATTTTCTCTGGCACGCAGTAACTAATTTGGATGTCCCCTGGGAATCCCAATTTCCCACCTAGTCTACTCCGCATACACTTGGTATATAGCAAAGAGAGACTGAGTAGGCGTCTCCTACCACAGGTGTTTATCGCCGGTGGTGGCTCGGATTACGAATTCTACTTGGACACGGTGTTCTTGTACGACCTGAAGCGCCCCGACCTCGGCTGGCAGGAGTTGCCACCCATGCTGGAGAAAAAAAGAGGAATGGCTTGCGCCCTGGTCGACGGCATGTACGGCAAAGAGGTCAGTCTGAGGAGATGTTGTACCAGTGCGTATCAAATAGTGCTATCGGCTGTGAGGCTGAATGCGTCGTGGACCTTGATTTAGTGGAACTAAGTAGTCAAATGGGCCCAGACAGCTTAGTCATCCAGATCCTCAAGGATGAGACCCTCAAAACGCTTCGTGCTTTCTTATACCAATACACGAGCCACACGTCTGAGTTTGGAAAAACAGAGCAGAGACAGGGAAGATTTGCTCGGTAGTGGAAGCCTCGGTGCTCATGAACCCGATTCAAATAGTTTTTTCAGCTGGAGCTGCAATGGTTCGGGCAGTAAATTCAACTTTTAGGGCATACAAATCATGTAGAATTTAATCACACTGCGGGCACCATTTTTGGTACGCACTGAACATACCTACCCACTGGAGCTTTATTTTTAGGTCATTCTTGCTGGCGGTAGAAACTTCAACGGTTTCATCACCTACAGCGTCCATGCATTCAATCTCGCCGACCAGGAGTGGAGGCGGATAGACGATTTGGTACGAACACTCATGCATCATTGCGCAGGCGAACGTTTTCACGTAGACTTTCAGCGTGCTCAAGAAATTACGTACGTTTAACATTTGACAGCCTGAGCGCTCGAGCTTCGCCGCTACAGTTCAGGACGACGGCGACCGCTCTGGTTTTCTCATCCTTGGTGGGCAGGGGTACACGGTGGAGTTCACTCTGCTCGACTCAGTCATTGAGTTTGACGGGAACAGCTACACCTGGCAAAAGTGGGATGAAGGTCTGCCCGTGGGCTCCAGGAGCTGGCTGGCCGCCGTGCCCATGCCAAGGGACTTTGTCCAGTGCAACGCAACCACTTCCAGCGACAACTAGCAAGTTGCACACGCTACCACGCGCCTGCCAGTGCTCGTTGTGCTAGTACGCGGGGTTTTTTGGGGGGGGGAACCCACTCTTGAGAGCTTAGTTTTCCTTCATGCAATGACACTGCCATACGTTCCCCACCCGCGAAACGACGCGTGCGCATACGACACACATGCACTTTGCAGACACTGCATAATGTACTGTACCAACGTACAATAGACGAGCTACATCGAAATATTGGAAACGTGGCATGCCTTAACGACGTGCATCACTCGGCTGCAGGCAAAGCATGAGTTTGCCAATGGAACTTTGAAAATGTCACTTTGGCCCTGCTTTTGCAAGTTAAAGCATAAGGGAAAGATTGACAGCAGACAATATTTGGGTCACATGGTACAGGGTCCGTCAAATAAATTGTGCTGACTGGAGCAGCGGGCTCGAGGAGATGGAGAACGTCAGCACTACAAACAATGCCAAGAGGTCACAAAATAATTTATTCCTATAAATGATCGTGTCGAGGTCCCATCCGGAGGGGAGCAGGGTAAAGATACTCAAGACATGTAAACGCTTGCATTAACCTACAATGTGTAGTTTTACAGCACTCAAGCTGTTCCACTGTTCCTTAATGCCTTCCAGAGCTTGAGACAAGTAGCAAAGAACGTGTAGAATGTTCATTACAAAATTAGGGTAACAGAGTTTCAGCATTAGTGCCAAGTGAATTGCTGCATCAGAAGAAGCAGAGCCAAAAAGTTAGCTTCTTTGGTGCGGGGAAAAGACATGCAAAATCATAGGAGGCCACTACTGTACTCTGAATTGGCAATTCTACTCACAACGACACCTTGTTACATCGCCTCCACTTTATTAATGAGTTGACAAGTAAAGCAAATTCACATGCCCAAGTGCCCGTCCCAGCGGTGGACCCAAGAAGCTTAAAAGTGCGTAAAAGCTCATTCTGGCATCGTTGGCCACGTCAGGTGTCACAATTGGGCTGACGGACCCTGTACATATCGCACGCACGTTCGTACGCATTGTGCTGTCCTTGGTTTTGTGATGGCAAGTCTAGACCTCGGAAAAAGTGTGCTTTTGCCACAGACTCCTTATACCATCACACTGAATGAAATCCACGGACTTCAGTGCAGGGGGGACATTAGCTGTCTGCGGCTGGCAAAAGCACATTTTTTGTGAGGTAACTGATGACTACGGATCGGAAAGTTATGTCAATTTTTTCCCAAATTTTTGAAAAATTCATTTGGTTTTTTTTTGATTTATGGAAAAAAAATCCCAGAATTACCAAGCTTTTCAGGCACAACTTTTTTTAACTGACAGACTTGTACTGTGTGCTGCATAAGTCTAAGTCGAGTTATTCCGAAGCGAGGTAATGGCAGAAACAGTATCCAACCCCTTTTTTTTAGTGTGGGCGCAATTCAAAAAGAATTTAGCTGGTATCGCCTACACAAGGTGCTGCTGCTCCCCTGGCATCTCTCCGCATGAACATCATCACTGATGATGTTCTGCGGATTGCCTTAATGGCAAAGCCGGTGAGCCGACAGGGGGAAGCAGGGACGTTGAGACGGACAAGAGCAGGTCCGGCTGTGCCCGACTGGTCCTCGTCACCCTCTGGCCGCCAGAGGAAGCAAGTACTGTTTATATTATAGTTTAAGTACTACAGCAAAATGTCAGGTCGTCCCGTTCCACCCAGAGGGCACAGAAAATGCGCTTTCTCTTCCTCCTCACTTCAGCTTTTTGCCTTTCCGCGGAAAAAAAGGTTGCCTTCTTTTGCCCCAAGTATTGGCTTCATTTAGTCTTCTCCTCCCCCCAATCGTAGACCCCTTGACCAAAAAGTGTTGATTTATGTAGATTTATGCAAGAACTGTAATTTGTTATTTTCGGCAAAAGGGGCAATTTCATGTAAAACTTATTTTTTATGCTTCACATAACTTTCCAGCCTCTACCGATAGCTATTGGAATTCCAGAAAGTTCTGCTCAGAGTCTGCATTCATGCCTCCTCTTTGTTCTGCAAAAGGTACACAGAGCATCAGAAGATGAATACGTCCACCAATGACGGAAAAATTGTGAATGAATTCTCAAATCATACATGGCACCTCTATTCAAAGGTCTCAGTCTGTGGCTATGGTATTGCTCATTCGCATTGAAGTAGTACGCAGACAACCATGTCTGGTATGCAAAACCACTATGTTTTCAATCAGAGCGATCGCACACACCGATGTGACTCCCTGTATGTAAATGAGAAGGAAAAACTACCAAATCACACGGTGAAGACTTCCTCTTTGGCATATTGCCCAGCCTCAAAAATTGTCCTGGCTATCTGGAAACGCTTGGTGGTGGTTTGGGCGCGCACAACCTGTGAAATAAGTCAGTCATGATGTGCACACAGAGCAAAAGGTTCAATAAGTGCAAACCTGCAATATCATTTCGTGACAGTCTGAGCAGACTTGAAGCTTCGCTGAAGGATCTTTGGACCTAAAATAATAATGGTAAAAATCAGCTGGGTCCCTGATCTTCCTCTATTTGGCTTCTACTGTAAATGGTCAGTGTGTCCGGAAAGTTGACAGCTCTTTGACAGGCTAAGTTTATCTCCTAATGCTCGGATCGCGCAGATCTTCGCAGATTTGGAATCTGCGCCATTTCCAGTTACACTGATTGGTACACGTTGTAAAATTTGCACAGGAGTCGGCACGGCTGACTCTGTCAAGTAGCTGCTGAAAGAGTAGTTTACGGAACTTTGCCCGTTCGTCAAATCCTCATGCCATTGACATGACGAGTCCAAACCTCTGGGGAAAATATGACTTCTTTCTCAGACTGCTTCTTCTACCGCTGCACCGACCGTTCTGACAGTGAGATTCATTCAATGCAGTCTTCAGAAGCAGGCTGGGAAAAACAATCGCATTTCTTCCATCGTTCCATCCAGTTCGTCCCATACTACTAGATTAGATCTCTCGTATACTGAAAACAAATCTGCGAAGATCCGGACGATCTCAGGATAAGGAGCAAGGATGTAGCGCATTAAGGCTTTCACGGATATCCTGTACCATATGGCGGAGATTAAATTACTTTTTTTTGCTCTTCCCGTCTCCTCTTCCTACGTCGACTGGCAGACTGACCGGTCCTTTAGCGTCTTCGACGCCTCCTCTGTCTATGGAGCGATCATCGCTCGAAGCTCGCCGCCTGCGAGGAGAGCGGCCTCGGTTGCGGCGACTGCGTGACTGACTCCGGCGGGGTGAAGAAGGAGCGGACCCCATGGGCGAAGAGGCATCCCAGCCCCCAGCATTGCCAGAGCGACTGGTGCTGAGGGCCGAGGGTGGGATGGACGAGAAGTACTCCACGGGAATCCGAATCTTATGCCAAAGAAAATGTGCATGAAACCTTGCTGTGTCACATGGAAACCATACACGTGCACAAAAAGTTGCATTGCTCAACGACTTTTGAAAATTTCATGACCTCAGGGAAACTTCAAACGTTGAAGAAATGGGATATTGGATTGCTCTTTACCTTTGTACTACACTTTGCGCAGACCTGCTGGTTGCACAGTTGACATCGTACACCCCAAGTGAAGAGAGAGAAGCGGGTCTTCATACAAAGGAAGCAGATCTGTAACGGGAGAGTCATCACTGACATTGTCCGACTACTGACGTGTGTACGTATTTCAGTTGCCACCTTGCCTCTCTCCACGTCTTCCTTCAGTGTGCCATCCAGAGGTAGTCCTTCCAACTCTGCCTTGGTCAGCACCGAGCGAATGTGAACCACCTCGTCCAGGGTCAGGTCCAAGGTCTTGAGCGCCGTGGACCAGTGATCCTAGACGAAAAAAGAGGCGTCTCAAGGGAACGCAGCCCGCAGAAAGAAGTAGACTGCTGGCAAGCAAAGTCTTTATGAAAACCAAGTAACCCTCATGAAGCTCTTTTCGTAGACAGAGAGATAACTTCTAAGTGGCATCGTAAGTTTAGGCAACCCAATTTCAAGCCCAACCACCGATACCAAGATACCAATCCCCTTACGTCTGTCCAATCTCTTATGCTCGGCAGATGACAGAGATGTCTGCCTTGGTCACCCTCTCTGGCCACCTTTGGAGTCATTAGTGACAGTAAGTTCTCCAAGCAGTCCGTGACCTCCCTCTCCTGCTCATGCGTCAGGTGGCGCCACATTTCACGGATTTCGGCAGTCTTGGACATTTCAGGTTCTTCTGGAATGTCCTCCAGGGGACCAGTAGGAGCTAGGAACATTCTAACTGGACGTATGTCAATTGTGTAATCACTGTCGAGCGGCGCTTCAACGGTGGTGTTTCCGACTTCTTCGTCATTATGCAGCGCCTCTTCACCAATGTCATTATTGGTGACGGTGACATCACTTTGGTCAACACTGCGGTTGTCTTGGTCACTATCAGGCGAGGTTTGGTCTGAAGTTTCAGTCTCTTCACAGCTGTGATAATGGTCCTCTAATTTATCTCTATCAGGGGTTACTACTTCATCGAAGCCAAGAGTTTCCACACAGCTGTGATATTGTTCTTCCAAAGGCATCGACTCAAGATCCAGAGTAGACTTAGGACGTTCGCCCTGGTTTAGGTGTCGTACTTCAAATATGGGATAAGGACGATGATCGGTCTCTCCACAAGCCAGGTCATCATCGCCAGAAGCGTCGCTCTCGTCAGAAGAGCCAGGGGACCAAATGCGTATCTCAGGAATTGGCAGCCTCGGTTGTTTCTGAACTCTCCTCGTGGGTGGCGACGAGGTCATCCTTGTCGAAGGTGGCACTTGGAGCGTGATTCTGTCGCCACCAGGCAAGGTTGCTTCCACAGGTGATTTCTGTGCCTCACAAAGAAGTGAAGTCTCCTCACCAGCAGGGGGATGCATTCTTGGGGAGCTTTCAGGGCCTGGTAAGAAACTCCCTCCCTGCCCAAAAAATACATGGATACACATTGACGACAGCACTTTTAACGAAGTCAACCCTCCTGCTCTGCAAGAACTACAAATTCATGCAAACGAACAACTGTACAAGGAAGTACGAACCGACTTGAGCAGCTCCGACTGGAGAGAAGCGTGCATTTGCGGGGTGTTGATGCTGTAGCCCCGCTGTAGATCTGCGACGGGCGTGGCCCGACCGGACGTAGGTGTGGCAGAACCAGAAGTTGCGGCAGATGATGACGAGGTGGATGAAGCGGTCACGTAGATCTTTCTCTGACGGCCAATAGAGTCGGGCTGCCAGCAAAAGAAGTCGATGACACTGATTGCACGACTTTCACCTCCCCAGCGTACCTTTCTTCTTTGCGGAGTCTCGCACACGGACACAGAGTGACGTCGTCGGTCAACCAGATCCTCAGCACGGGAATCTGTGGACGTCTGTCTAGACAAGAGTCCGCCGCCGCCGCTGGTGATGCTCTCGGCATCCGTCTCCTCTGCGTCCGTCAAGTCGGCCTCGAAGTCCAGCATGGTGCGTTCTTCGGCGGGACGGATTTCCAGTCTCTTTGGCAGAGCCTTCTCGACCACGGAAGGTGAATGTCCGCTCAAGGAAGCGTCTTCGGACACCTCAATGCCTGTGCGAGACGACTCGAACAGGAAAGAGACTCCTACAGAAGATGTTTTATTCATGTGAAACCTCTTATTTTCTGGCATGTGCGTAACCCGTTCACCTGGCCTAGGAGGCGGTCCTGATGTTTTTCGGAGTGATGATCTGATGCTGGAATTCCGTATCGACTCCATTAGTTGTTCCACGGGCGTAGACTGCTTATTCAAAGGTCGGAGTTCTCGGTGGAATGCCTGAAATATTAATATCCAAGTAAACGAGCATATGTTGTAACCCATGACGAGCACGCTAAAAGCGTCTGCGATTACAGTACGTGGTGCTGTACTGCTACTTAGCACTGTATGGTTTAACGTCCACCAGCCCCTTTCAGATCCACCAAGAGTTAGAAAACTGTCCACCTTCATTTTCCCTCCAACTTTGGGAAATATCCAACTGACTTTACAAAGGTGATATTTTTCGGTGCATGCCAGGTCTGAAATAATTGAATGCAACAACATCTTCCAAATCCTGGCATTTCTAAAATGCTCATCCACTGACATTGTCTTGAGAAGTTACGAAATATATGTTACGATCAAACTAAAGAGAGTGCAATAAAGACAAGACTAAAGGATCATAAAATTCCTTATTCATAGTTCATTTCACTTTTTTTCGTATCCTTATTGTCAAGATGCCCAATGGTCCTCCCTTGTTCGGAGGATGGGTCAAACTCCAGCAACACTTGTCCCTTTGTGCTCACTTTGTACCTCCCCCATGTCTAAGATAAATGGACTTGAGCCATAAAGTAATGAAATAGGAGGATCCATACGACACAAGCTGTGTTATGGAAAGAGAAACTCTGACGTTGTTCTGATGCTAATTTCTGGTTGACCATTTTCCAAGTTGCATGCACTACACAAACGGACCAAATTCATGAGGTGTCGTGATTGGAGGATCATTTAACTTCAAGAAAATTACAAAACTCTAAGCCCCTCGTGTACTTCCACTTTTGTGTCTAATGAATCTTAAAAACTTTTTTTGAAGACTAAAATGATGCCAAACCATTTGCTCCTTTACCCAATTCTGGTAGACCATAAACCGAACAAAAACGCTACATTATGTCTGGCTATTGAGGGGGTTACATATTTTTGGTCAAAATGACTAAAGCAGTAAAATTACTATTACTAGAGCAGCTGAACAAACAGTCCAACTCACAGTCCCTTGTGTAAGTCTACTTGAGAGACCAACTGGCATAGAGTAACATTAATATCACACCAATGCGTTGCACAGTCACGAACTTACCGGTTTCAGTGGCGGTCTCGACCGGATGAACTCCAGGATGACTTCGTGCGCGTCCTTCTTCACCTTGGGTGGGATCTCTCCATCCACCATCACCTTGACGAACGACATGAGATGTTGAACGAGAACGACACAGATCGAGGACACACCTATCTGCAGTTACCTTTCTCAACTTGTACCGCTTTGACCTGATGTCGTCCATGAGTATCTCGTACGGCGTGAGCTCGTACTCAACGGGGGTCTTGGTGTAGTTAGTCTTCTTTAGCTTGACACCGTGCCGAAGATCCCGCATGCAAGAAACCCAAAGACGAGCCTGCTCCCCCCCAAAAACATGTTACTCAATACAATATGCGCTAAGGATTATTACAACTTTCAAGGTCAACAGACTGTCGTGGGAACGTCTACGGGTATTCAGGTCACATTAAACTCACCCAATCCTGCATGTCAAGTTCTCTGAGCTCTTCGGCCCTCTCTTCGTCGCACTGAGCCACCTTCTCCATGAACGTCGACAGTTCCAGGGCCTCTGAGACCATTGCTCTACACACCGCGCGGTAGTGAGTCAAGGCCTCGTTCGGCACAGAGAGCTGGCTGGCGCACTCCTGAAAGTTGAAGATATCAGAACAACGATCTACAAAGCTGAACTTTGTGTACATTGACACGTTCACTCTACCTCCATAATGGTCTTTGCAAAGTTCTTGTCGGTCCTCCTCAGCTCCTCATCATCACAAGCGATCCCTTCGTCGTCGGTATCTATAAAACATTGACACTGGACTTAACCGCCAGGTCCAGCCAACAGACAGAAACCTGAACAAACTCAACAGTGCTGCCACGCACGACCAAGTCGGGAGAATCTTAACGAAATTGGCTCTAAGGGGATGAGGGAAAGCAAGCAATGAAATGGCCTTTTCAACAGGTACAACTTTAAACGTCAGCGTACGTCACAAATGGGGATACAATGGCCGATGCAGGTCTTCTCACCATTATTGGCCTCGGTCATTCTCTCCAGAAGCTTCTCCAACTCCGGTGAGAGCGACCTTTGTTCGCTGGCACCGAGGCCAAAGTCCAAGCAGGCGTAGATGACGAGGCCGAGCTCACAGAGAGCCTAGGGGAAAAAAAAGTTACTGCGTTGGAAGATGGAGACTATTTAGACAGTCCAAGTACTTGTGCTCCTGACAAGAAGTGGCAAAAAAACCCCATCACTGCTTCTGCCATCAAGTGGAGGAGGTTGCAGGACAAACAGGAGGATCACTTGCACTCTCATTTTCAAAGAAAATGAGCACCGAACTTAAAATAAGAGCCTGATAGCTCAAAAATGGAACAGTTGCCACTTATTAGATCGGGAATGACTTTTAAGCGACATTTCTTAAGGAAATTATCCGAAAAAGTCCACGTGAGTGAGACTCGGAACATCTACTTTATAGTCAATGACTAAAGACAATGACTTGTTTATGAAGTCAAATACACTTCTTACTGGGCATATGCAAAACAAGGGTCGAGAGACGTCCCAACTCAGTTTCATCCAACCATTTAAAAAGCATTGACAGCAGGGCACATTACATCATGTCTGAAGAGAAATATACATCATCTCTAATAGGTGCTCTAACTGATCTCGCTGCAGTAGCACGCGTTTTGTCCATGCCAGGAGCAGTTCAAGTAGCTCGCGTCGATGGGATCCTAAACACTGTCATAAGCGTCCTGTACATACTGAAAGGGATCGCGTGCAGAAGTACGACACAAAGAATTTTGCACGTCCGAGCAAGTACGAACAGGCCTGAGGTACGAGCACTCCATTTACTGAAGCGGCGTCGTTTAAACAAACTCTGCACACATGAGAGGCCCAACATGAGCAGGTCAGAGAAGGAACAGATGTTTCTCTCTACTGTGTGTGCTGGTGGAAGACGAGAATGTGACCACGTCAATCTCTCTTTGTGTGACAGAGTCTTATAGGCCCGCAAGGAAGACATGATGCAGTCATGATTCCCTTATGACTTTTGTAAGTTAGACGAGACATTTCAAGTTATTGTGACTTTGCGGTCATTTCATCACACATGTCTGGCAGGCCGCATCCTGACGGCATCAGCACAGCTGAATGTGCATGTGTAGTACAAGAAACCAAGACTATCACATCACGTACGTACGAAGTCGCATTAGCACAGTTGTCAGCTGATACCACACAAAGGATACAAAGGATTTTTGGAGCATCAACCTCTCTTTCTCCTCAGGCGGGACATTTTAAAGAACAACAAAAAAGAGCCAAGAGCAGTTGCTCGTGCTGGATCGAGTCAAGAATAGAGTCGGTTCAGATGTCGAGTTAAAAGAGTTTTGAACAGATGCAGCTCCAGTTTGAGTCAGATTTGGGTGTCACTTCAAGTCAAGTGCCACCGCTATGCAGCATCTGGAGGGTGGGTGGACAAAACAGCATAAAAGCAAGGACATGGATACTGAGTCTGTGTAGACATGGACAGAGACGGAGTCATCGTGTTCAAGTTAAATGACAGTCAAGCGTTGCATGGTTTAAGTGTTTTGTTTCCTCTACGACAGGTGGAGAACCCCTCCTGGACATTTGCACACCAACTCTCTTTTAGCAGCTGACACCTGCAACTTCCAACATTTATGCCACAGAAAAGCCGACTCAAATCCGACTCGAAAAGAGCTCGACTCGAATTAGAAGGAGCAAACTCGAGTGTGATTGAGACTCGCGACGTCTTGACTCGAGCCAGCACTAGCAATTACAAAGTGTGATCGTTAAAAAAAAGTCTTTTTTCCCCCCTTCAGATGTGCTTCTTACCTTGACTTGTGACGTAAATGGTGTCCGATGAGGGCCTGGAGAAGAAACAAGAACATCTTAACGAATACCAACAGCTACACGATCGTCAGCTCTCCGAGCACGCTCGTCGTGGGGACTTGAACAAGTCTGGTATTTAAAAGGCGCAGGCAGAATTAACCCTTTATCCCCCCCCCCTTTTTTGCATGAACCCCAAAAACGACTGCGGCAGTCATTTTTGGGCAGAAATGAAAATTTTTACCCATTTTTCGAGTCTTTTTCTGTTCAGTTTCTGCTTCAAGTCTCCTTTAGCGGCAAACGGACAAAGAGCATTCCTGGCGTCAATTTCTTTCGTACAGAATGATCCAGAAATACCTGCAGGATCTTTTTTTATCTCCTACGTTGACTGACGGGCATGTTTAACACTGTTGGAAGAAATAATGTAAAATTTCCCTCATTTGCCTTTGAAATGGGCCCAAATGTAGGCTTGTCAGTTCGCAGACAGCTGAGATACCAACCGCAAAGGATTCTGCAGGCATTTCTGAGTCACCCTGTACCTGTGAAAATGGTAGCCACAGGGAGGACTAGAATGCTGCACCAAGCTACAATACAAGCGTACGAAGTCTTTTCGCAGTGGCACGTCAGGAATTCTTTTGCCTGCGCGGGCTCGTGCTACTGTGCATGGACAGCGTAGGAAATCCCTGTTTTACGGTGTCAGTGTCAAGGTTAAGGCGCCATGCTGTTCGTACACGCCGCCCCAGTGGACGTCGGTCGGCGCGACCATTGAGTGAGGCCACACAAAAGGAGTCTCCACTTTACCTGGCCCCGTGAAGGACGAGGGATGAATCTCTCCCGAGGAGTGCAGCATCAGCTCGGCCGTGTCCTTCACCAGGAAGAGTCGCACAGCCGTCGTTGCACCTTCAGTCTTCGTCGTCTTCGACGCCACCGCCCCGACCACCGTCCTGGCGCTCTCGTGTGCTAGTGCCCATGCCCATGCCTCGCTGATGGGGGCGCCGAAGGCCCCGAGGACCTGACGCAGGCTCAGGCAGGAGTCTTCGTTCAAGTGGCAGCCGCGATACAGCCAATGGCCAGCGAGGCCAGACATGACTTCTCACGCTCTTGACTTGAATTTTTTTTTTTAAAAAAAGGAACCGAAAAAGACCACTGCGTTTGCTCAATTCTTTTCAGTCACATCTCTCACATACAAGAAGTCCTGAAGTGACAGCTACTCTGCTTCTTTCTTCTACGTAGCTTCTCTTTTCGGCTGGTGCAATGTTGTGGCTTTTGGCACTGGCAGCGTGTGAGTCATGCCAAAAGGGCTCCACTGGTTCTGCTGCTGTGGCTGCTGCTGTGTCGCGGTTTCCAGCTTGCGCCCCTTCTGCGCGTCCGAAGTCGCCTCCTCCCGCTGCAGCGCGCGTGTCCGAGTCCTCCAGAGCGCTCCTAAGAACGCTATTGCTGCGTATCCTCTTCGTCTTTCTCTCTCCCCTCTTCGTCGCACACCTGATGAGAGCGTATGCGGCGCAAATAACGCTGATGTACGTACACTGTGCGCCAGCAATGACGACAAACGACGTACACTGTACACCTGCAATCGTGCATCGCTGCTCGTGCGACCGCTCGTTGCGGAATGAAGGACGCTTTTCTTGAGCATGCGTCACTACTGTTGCGTGTTCATTCACTAGAGTGTATCAGAGTGGGATCGTCATGGTCGACGTGGTGAGTCACAAGTCCAGACAGAGCATGCTTGGTGTCGCCGAGGCGTGCGTCATTACGGCGCTGGCCAGGGAGTCCGTACGCAGGTATGGACTGCACCATGATGGTCCCAGCGGATCGATGGGTATTCACAGTCACGTGGACGTACCAAGCGACTCTCGACAAACATTTCTCGGCAGTCTGAAGTGTCAGTCCACTGACTAGGGGTGTGATGTACACTTATACAAGAGGATGAGCACTGTTGCTACAAATCTGTATCGACTTGTCTGTGTTATATGAGAGCAATTTCAATTGTACTCCAGGGGGGAAGACCACTGTAAGCAATCTAGGACTTTCCTCGTTGACAGAAAGGCCCGGCTTTCTCCCTATCAAGTCTTCGTGGCCTTGTTGCGCCTGCGCAAGGACAAAGGCTGCACCGTACAAACCGCCAGATGTCGCCTGGAGACTGAAATGAAGTGATTCCGTTGGTGACGCATGCATGACGCTCAAGGAAAACAGTTTTTTCAGGTACATTGTATTCACCGAGAGTAAATGAGACGAAACCTAAGAGTGAGAGTTTACAATTTGTAAGCTAACAATGAATATGTAAGTATCACATCACAATCACATGTTTTCATGGCACTTGGGCAGATTGCTACGTGTTCAACATGTCATTTCTCGCTCTCTTCCTCCACTTTGTGGGCCCTGATCACCATCAGCTTCTGAGGCCCACCATAAGAAGCGGTGATGTCGGGGGAGTCAATGACCCTTTTGGATTTTCGACGGAATTTCCTAAGAATCAACCATAGGAAAAGATTGTAGAGGGTCTAACAAACCTTCATGATCATCATCGAACCTTGTGAGGTAGCAGGGATAGCAAAGGGGTAGACAGCAGCAGATGAAGCAGACCTTCCAGACCGCGCTGCAGAAGTTGGGTGAGTCGCGCAAGTTGAACCACGACCGAGGACACAGATCGACCTGTGGACCAAAGCAAGGCGATTGTGCGAGTGACGCAATCGAACGGCCACGTTGTTACTTGATAGTCCTCCGGGTCGTCTCTGGAGCAGCACAACACTGAGGGGGCCCCTTTGCACATAGCAGCCTCCACGGCTTCCACGACCTCGCGCTCCGAGGTCTCCAAGGTGATGTTGGCGTGAGCGCGCTGAGAATCGCGGCTGCTGTAGAAGAGAAGAAGATTTGACTTAGATTTTTTCCTCTGACCGACTTAAGCCCAAGTGATGTCCTAGACGAAAGTTAGTGCTGGGCCGACCCGGCGACCCCTGGGCCTGCTCTTTCTGGAGTTTTCGGCCCAGGGTGGACCACGCCAGGACGTGTCCTGAGCATAGGTGTACATGCTTGGCAATCCAGCCCTATGTATATTGATTGATATAAACTGTAATATTGCAGGAACCAAGCTTGGCTAGTCTTATGCTTAATAAAAAGGAAAGAAACTGGCTCGATTCCATGACTTCCAACGGCCCTTGAAATTTAGGTAGTGCCTTCGGCCCATGGGTCGGCCCTGTAAATTCATGAATAATCCCACCCTTCTGCACGAAGTACAGGGCGAACACCTACACACATACACACGCACACAAGTGGTGTGACCGAGCTTGTGTACGCCGGCAGCTAGACACACCAATGTACCAAGTACATGTATTTGGCCTACATACAAGGGATAAATCTCTGGACAATCTCTAAGTAGTTGCCTCTGGAGCCAGGGAGCCTTTTTTGGAGGAGTAAAAATTAGCACGCCATGTGCGGATCAGGCTAAATTTGATACCAGCAGAAGTTTTGAGGTGTCTTTAAAATTTATTTTTCCCAATGTCCGGTTTCTTGAAAGACAATTTCTACGTCAGGAAGAGAGAGACAACATTGTGACTTCCTTGTATGGGAGGAAATGAATGTGTGACTATGAACCCATTTCTTGAGGTTGCAATGCATTCTTGTGCACCAACTCTCATATACCAGAAGTCCACTGCAGGGGTTCACAGACTCGGGTACACACAAGGAAGGGCAGAATTCATCTACTGATTTGGCTTGCTATCTGCTAAAAAAGAAGGGGATTGGTCATCCCTGCACGATCAAGGGCTTGTCCGTTTGTGCAGCTTTGCATCACTGTCCCACTGCTTTCTACTCATCAAATCCATTCCCATGCACAAAATAAGGAGGAGATACTCCAATTAGTGCTCTTTCTCTGTAGTGTCATTACCCTTTTCTTTAGCACCTGAAAGAATCTCGAAGGGTAATTATGTCATTTGAAAAACTTGAGAAGGTCTGCTAATCCTCCACCAAATGCAGCTATGTCACCATCCCTCAAGCCATTTCGCGTCCAGGATGCCATCCTGATGAGCAGGAGCTTCCATTTTAGCCATAATTTTTAATGTAAGAAGCACTATGTGTCCCCTTACCTATTTCGTACCCCATGATGCACTCATTCTTCTTGTCCATGTCATCCATGCACGGACAGCACTTCCCTTGCCAAACACTGACGAACGAAAGAAATGTGACCTCGGTCAGGTCCAGCTGGTAATCCTGGGCCTTTCATTCGGGGGGAATTTGGCAATAGCTGATGGTCAAACCGCATTGTACGAAAGATCAGGACTGATAGCAAGCCTGGAGAAGGTCCTGAGCCAAGATTTTGTAACAAAAAGGCATTGACGGCTGCATAACATCGCTTAAAGTTCCTTCAGACGGAGGATGACTTCCGTCAAGGAAGTCCTTGCAAAGTTCCTTAATAAAAGATAAGTCTGAAGTTTTTCTTCTCTGCTCTCTGTTGATATTGCTGCAACTCCTCACGTAGATTTGCCACTACTGTCAGTGTTTGTCAGTCGAGTCTGATTAAAGCTACATGTGGCTAACCTTTTGTTTACTGCCTCCTTTTTTCATTGCTACGGTAATCAAAAACTCGAAATCGAAAAGCAGATTTTTAGATGATTCACCTAAACCTCACTTTTGTCTCTGTTTCAAAAAACCGAATTTATCCGACTGTTTGCATGGTTGACTGGAAGTTTTCACCTAAGTACCCTAAGTGAATCAAAAAATAAACTGAAAACATTGAATGGGTCGGACGATCACCCAAGCATTAAAGAAAATTAAGCTTGCAAGCACTGTTGACATTTACATTGTCACTGTTTCACCCCAAGGACATTGCCAATGTTCCTTAATTCAGCCCAAGAAGGCCCATCTGGCTCGTGAGGCGACTGCTCAACGTAGTATGGATACGGTATATATAGATGACGGCCCTTGTAGGTAAGTAAAACAGCAGGCGCAACAACAGAGAGAATTATGTCGAACAACCTTTACAAACCTGACGTACCCAAACTAGATGTCATCCTAGATGTCATTAAGGAAACATACAAGCCTAGAGCCGATTTCCTTATTGCACTGTTGCGTTTTCTGTGACTTGCACAGCAGAGAATAGCTCTGTTGAACAGCAGCAACTTCGGAAAGGATTCTTGGAATGAGACGCTGGCTTCTTTACTGCTGAAGAGACCATGGAAAGTCGTCGACATTGAAGTACTTTACGTTCTAGCCCTACATTGTCAATATGGCTGTTCACACACGAGACGAGCTCATGGCGAGAGTTGAATAACCTTGCGAATGAGCGAGAGGTGCTCATACTGTCCATGGTCAGACTCTTCTCCAGTCTGGTGGCCATGGTCCTGGCAACCGCGTCGTTCACCGGCACTCTGGACGCACCAGAAGCTGCTGCAAGAACAAATTGCAAGCAAAGCATCCACCAAAGTTATGCTTTCCTTTTGCAAGAGCTGAAATAGTGTTACTGTACCTGTTCCGTTTTCTCCGGGAATATGTTCTGCATCGTCCTCGTCACCTCCTTCCTCAGCTTCTGAGAGGGTCCTCATGACGCCTGCTTTTCTTTTGTGATTCTTTTTTGTCCAGAAAAATGCAATTCCACCGCCTTTGCACAAATGCGGGTTAGTAGTCACAAAGAACAAGGCCTAGATGGCTGCCGTCGTCCGATGGTGTCACGTTACCAACCAGCAACCGATAACATTTCTGTTCGTTGCTTCCTCTGGGGCACTTTGTTTCTGTCCTCTGCCTTCTTATTCTGCTCCTATCATCTGGTCTTGAAAGACATACACACATGCATAAAGGTCAGTCAGTACTCGAGGTACGACGGGTAGATTGATATGCGGGCTCGGGTCGTTTTTTGTGGACTGCAGGTTCGGGCTGGGCTCGGGCCGCCAGCTCAGGTGTGCCAAACAACGAGACAGCGAAACTGCGGCCAGAGAAAACCCGGCTTTACCCTGCCTAAGATGCATACGTTATTGCAAAGAGCAATGCGTGCATGGTAAGGATAATATAAATACTTCTTCAAGGTTAACGCGGAGACAAACGAATGAGCGTCCTCCCAGATCCTGCTTGGTCTCGGTTGCTTTTTAGCGTTACCTCACCAATGACTTGAAATAATCTTGGAGGGTACCGGAGAAACAAACAGGGTAATATGTGCATTTACTTTGATTCTTTGATGCCCCCCACAGAATGAAGATGTTAGGCAGAACTTCTACAGCCAACAAAAATGCAACTTTCTTTGCCCACCGAGTGAGTGGATATTTGCCGAATCTTGTCGAGATGATGAAAGCTAACAAGTGTATAAAAGAAACAGTAATTGATCTAAATTTCTCGTTTTCTCCACCAAATATGCACTAGGTCTGAAGGCACCCACGATGTTTTGGTTTTCCCCACGGTACCAACGATTCTTGGGTGTCTCATGTGGACACATGAAAAGAGACCCCAGCTCTACTTTGTCACTCCTACCATACATCGTCGTATTCGTCCGGGGACTGTGTGCGACGCTGAGTCTGGCCTACCTCGTGTGCTGTGCTGGTTATGTCTTCACGCTGTTCCGTTGCCAAGTCTTTTTTCTTCTGAGAGTTGAAAACTCCTCAGTTACAGGCAAAGTAACTACTAGACTGAGGAAATTTTAAGAAGCTTGTGAGAAGAGGAGGCTGCAGACAGTATTATTGCCCTCTCGGTGGGGCTGTAAGCCAGGCAGCAGGCAGAAGGAGAGATGGACTGACTGATGTAGTAGTAGTCGGCAGAGGAACACCTTACCTTGCTGTCAGTGCTGGAGTGCGCACACGCGGGCGTCGGACCGCGTGCGCGCAAGCTGTTGAGAAAACCTCAGCAGCTAGTACAGCATGCTGGTGGGGGAATATGCTATGGGTCGGATGAAGACGAAAAAAAAGCCGAGGTGAGGGAGTTGTCCCTGCACTCTTGGACGAGCGAAGGCAGGACAAGCACTTATCGATTGATTTCACACATGCCAATGATGCCGGCGTTGGCCGCAGTGTGGAGACGGCGCCGCTGGCGCACGAGTGGCCTCTGAACGCGTGCTCTTTATGGAGGTTGACATACCTGTAATTGTTTTGTGTACGCAGTTCTGCACCTAAAATCGGCCACATCTGTGCGTGCTGCACGCGCGCGCTTGGACACCACGCATGATGACTGATGCACGTTCGTGTTACAGGGTGGGGCACAAGTGCTTCAACCACACTGTGACGTTGTGTCGATGCTGCGATAGACGTGGCAGCAAAGCAAACTCCAGAATGTGTATAACTTGACTGGTGGAGAGCTGAAGTAGGGCGAAATCATTCAAGATGATTGCATGGGGACTAAACAGCGAAAAATGATGTCCAACTCTGTTCTGGGATCGATCGGCTTGAGAGGCCAGCATTGTTCGAAGCATTTTGGCAGCAGTCGAAGGAAATCCTCATTCATAGTCATTCATTGCCAGGCGATGAAAAAATTACCGCCCAAGCATGACGACTGATGCAAATGCCGTATATACGTATATATTGGAGCGCCTCTTGGAAAGGTTTCTCTGGCAACTTGCTCGCTTCACCATTGCCCAGAATGGGTGTCTTCTGGGGTCTTGAACTTGTGTCTCATTCTTCCGCCCACCGTCCCCAACTGAAGGTTGCGTGTCAGTTTGGTAAGGAAAGTTTCGTCACTGGTTTCCACTAACCTGCGTCTCCCTTTGCAATTTGCGTGCAATGTCCGGCTTCTCCTAAAAGGATTCATACATTCAACTTTCCTTCAACGCTCAGCACCAGCAGCTTTTGATGAATTGGCTTTGAAGCCAAAGTGATTGCATCCTTTCACGCAGGCAACGTTTCTTTTTTTTGAATGCCCTTCGAACCGGCATGATTAATTTATTGCGTACCTACGGTTCTCGTTAGGGCCAGTTTTCACGAACTAATTCTTTTTAAAGGTAAGGAGGCAACGACAGAATTCCTTTGCAGTGCAGAAATATTGAGGACGCAGGTCTGTCTCTGTCACCTGCTGTGCACACATAACTTATCGCACTGGGATCTGTGACATCCCCCAGAAACCCTCCTTGTTGTCTGTGAAGTGAGTACAAATGAGATACGAGCAGAGCGAGAGAATTTCTGGCCGACCTGAAAAAAAGTTAGCTGCTTCCGCTGTCTGCATATTGTACATATTGGTCTTTTCACCACTTATTGTAAGTTATTTATCGGTTGTATTGCTGCATACGTCTTGTATCGGTCTGTCTGTCTTGGCTCGAGACAAACGCACGTACACACACGCGCGGACGCACGGCACGCGCGCACGCGTACGAGCTCGCACACACATCATAAAACCGGCAGTGAAACCGGAGCGAGAGAAACCTGTAGAAGTAGTCATTGGCAGGAACGAAGGAGCGACGGAGGTTGGAGTGTTTTCTCTTCCTCGGGTCCGTTTTGTCCTGTCCTGCTTGACCGTCCTCCTGCCTCTGCTCCTGCTCCTCCTGTTCCACCGTGTTCAGCAAAAGTCATGTGCCCTCTGCCGAGGCCGAGAAGTCGAACTAAATATGGGCGCTGCGAAATGCCCGTGAATCGACAATAGCCTGTTGTGACTGCTCTGGTGGCAACGAAGAAAACTTTTCGGACAGGATGACGTTTGGAGCCAGGAGTTTCGCCTCACATCTGGCACGGGAGGTCCTTGGTGAGACAGAAATGCTTCTTCTTAAGCATCTTACACCTGGAATACAGCAATCAAATCTGTGCTGCATATGCACCTGCTGCCTGTGCACGCTTGACGTATTCGTACGTTTGCCCCTCCAACATCAGTTGCCGCCATAACTCCAACAGGTTCGTCGTCGTTGCTGCTGCTGCTGCTGCTGGCCTCCTCTGTCTCGGCAGAGATCGCCCTGAGGAACTATCACAACTACAATGATCTCACGGTCAAGCTTCAGAACTTGCATCGGGCTTATCCGCACATCAGTCAGGTCAGGAAGCTAATACTAAAATGCACTGGCATACGTTCATGCATGCACAAATTCTCTTGCTGTAGCTCTACGAGCTCAGCGAGAAGTCTTCCGGTGGCCGATCTCTGTGGGTTATGCGGATCTCCGGTGACCTCAAATCGGGCCAGAACGCTACCAAGGGCTTGCTCAAGCCCATGCTTAAATACGTGGCCAACATGCACGGCAACGAGCCCGTAGGCAGGGAGGCCATGCTGGCCTTCGCCGAGTACCTGTTGCAAGTGAGCTAGGAATGATATAATTGACACTTGAGACAAACCTGACTAGTCTTCGATGCCATAGTCCTACCACTCCGACGCCCGAATCCGTCGACTTGTGGACGAGGCAGACATTCACATCTTGCCATCCATGAATCCCGACGGCTTCGAGCGCGCCACCAAGGGCGTCTGCAGAGGTTATGACCATGACTCTGGCAGAACGAATAACCAGGGAATCGATCTTAATAGGTGAGACAGAACTCAGTAACCCGAAGATTTCGCCACCGTTTCATTTTCATTCGTACCAGAAACTTTCCTACATGGGACGACCTCGGGCGACCTCTGTCCTCTCTGTTGTCTGGGCGAGCTCCAGAGACTCGGGCCGTCATATCGTGGATCATGGAGAACCCATTCGTGCTCTCTATCAACTTCCACGACGGCGCGGTTGTGGCCAACTATCCGTATGATGACAGCAAGTAAGCATATCATACTGTCATTTATGCTTGAGGGCATAACAAGGAAGTTCAACAACGTTTTTGTTTGCTGTGCAGGGTGTTCAGGAATTAGCTTCAAACTTAAACTTGATGTAACTTTGCTGCCCATGCAGTGGTGGGCATGTATCTCAAGGTGTATCTCATAAATTAGTGGTAATTTTGAGTTATTTACGCGTACTTATGGCAGCAAGACCACAGTTTGGAGCCATTAGGCAAAAAATCACCATTCCTCTAGAGTTTTCTTTCTTGCAAGTCAAGTACTAAGCAGGCAGGAAGTGTTCTTGTCAAGAGTTAAATTTTACCCATTTTCCTAAAAAAAAAAAAAAGTTAGCGGTCTTAACCCCATCTCTAAAGTTTATTTTCTTTTGGAGTCATGGGATTGCTTAGGAGGCTGAGGTAGGCATTTATTGCTCTAAAAGTATCATGCACTGCAACGTGGCAGAGGCTGCAGCGAGTGGTGAGTGCCCTCGACTTCTGCATTGACCACTTTCCCCACTGCCCTCCGAAGTACCCACAGCTGCCTTTCTCGGGGGTGTTCGCGACATGTCTGAAGCTGATTGGGGACTCTCAGTGCAGGAGGTTGCCCATTTCATAGACTTACAATGACTGTTGAATAGCACCCCTTTCCTTGTTAGCAAAGGAAAGTTCTGTCCTCCTTCTCGGATGGTCGCGTGCCAGTCAAATAATGTGCTCATCTCTGCTCGAGATTCTGGTCTTAAGTGCCACACCTCGAACTTTGACGGCTTCAGTTGAGTTGACTCATTTTTTCATCTATTCAATGTGTTACTTTCCCCAATTCAATACTGATTTGTGAGCATGTGGCAAACTTCCTGATTGCACGAGAATGACCTGCTGCTGCTGCCTAGCAGGAGAACATCTCAGGCGAAGTTACGATATGAAAAACTTACTGCATTTAGCCTTCATGCATTGTTGCATGTTAACTCGAAGTATGCTAAATTTCTTTTACAAAGAAACATTTCTTTTGGAACACCCTGTAAATGGCCTTCTTGCCGGCTCTAAAGAACCGCTATACAGCTTAATTGACGTCTAAATTTTTCTTGGCTCTCATTTTCCTTCACCAACACACTGAATTTTCGAGTTTTGTAAAAAGAAAACTTCGGATGCCAAGTTGCGTCACCGTACGAGGGTTTTATAATCGTCCTTTTCTGTTCTTGCCCTCGGTTTTTTGACCTGTCCCCAGATTTATGTGACCCTCGGGCTATCACCCTTGTGCCATGTAGTACCTTAATGCCTCAGGCAGACCAAATAACCTCGGGACTTCAAAAAGAGTTCTAAAACCTTGATTATAAAAATCCCCACTTCGACAACGCCGCACTGCAAGTGTTTACGTACAGGGTGATTCCAAAAGAACTCCACACTTTGTTGACCAGCAAAATTTACCTTATTGGGAGGAGTAGCTTAAGTTACAGCTGATATCAGAGGGCAAACCAAAAACGAGCTGTCGATTATGCACTGAATGCGTAAAATATGAAAACATCACAGTTCATGCGTTTATTAACAGTGCGCCACGCCGTCGAGGGACCAAATGGCTATAATTTCCCAGGTGTTCAAAATTTTCAAGTGAAAACACCAGAAATTGGAGTAACTTTTAATCGTCGAGTGGCTAATTTCCAGGTCGTCTATGCTTTCTAGTAAAAACACTAAAATGATAACATGTTCAGCATCACAGCCCGTATGTCCGTGTGCGTGTCTGTCTGTGTGTCTGTCCGCGGTTGACTTCCATGCTTTGAGCGGCTGATTTTCAGCATTTTTGCGGCTGATTTCCTTGTTTTGCGCAGTTGATTCATTAGCGCGGCTGAATTTTGCGGCTGATTCTTCGTGAAAAACGTGGGTAAAGCGATAGCATGGCTGATCCTATATGCATCTCTCTATTTGTATGCTGTCGATTTCATTATCGTGGCATCCTCAATGAATGTGCCAAGGGACAAAATGTTGTCATCCCCCCGCATTCCACTCGTACCAAGTGACGCGCCTTTTGAGTTCTGAAGACTGCAACTGCCCCTTGAAATGTGCTTTGTCATGTCCTTCAACAAGGCACAGGGTCAGTCTCTCAGAGTGGCAGGGGTGGACCTCAACAACAAATGCTTCTCGCATGGCCAGCTGAATGTTGCCTACTCAAGGGTGGGCAGTAGCTCAATCCGCCATATTCTTGCCCCAAGAGGAAAGACTGAAAATATGGTGTACAAAGAGGTGCTGCAGAAGTAATTGGCAAAAATGCTTCATCTGCATTCCTTTATCCATGGGCCAAGGATATCGGCAGGCAGGAGGTGCCTCTGGAGCGCGGGAACATCTGTATCACTAGTGAGCAGCTTAGGTGCTCTACACATCCTTTAACAACCGAAAGCGTTTAACATAGCTGTGGTGTAACTAGGTTCATTCTACCGTACCCCCAGAATCATCAATCATCCCATTAACTGTTCCCCCACGACATGATCAACGTTGTGGGAATGGCTGGTTTGGTGAAGATATCAACCCTCACATGGTTGTACCAGGAAAATCCTCGTTCACCTCATGATCGTCTTCAACAAATACAGGCCTTGGCGTGAGTGATTTCAGTGAGGGGAAACTGAGTGTATAGACTGCGTGGAGTCATTTTTGAGTGGAATTTTTGCGTGGAATGAATCCTCCAGACAGTGGCCCATAACTTTGAGTACATGGGTGCTACAGAAAGTCCTGACATACGGAAAAATGGGCCCCATAGGTGAGGTGAGGGGCTTCAGGTGGTGCTCCCCCAAGATTTAGGTGGGCCAGGGAAGGCAGAATCTGCCCACAAAAGTTTCTGCACTTTTCACTAAAAAAGTGGCCAGAAACGGCCAAAAACAGCCAGAATTGGCGTGGGGTCATCTGTGGGTTGCTGCAGTATGAGTGCTCTAGTGCCACAATGGGCACTCAATGCTGTGAACCCATGTACTCAAAGTTATGGGCCACTGTCTGGAGGATTCGCTCCATGCAAAAATTCCACTCAAAAGTGACTCCACGCAGTCTATACACTCAGTTTCCCCTCACTGAAATTACTTACACCAAGGTCTGTATGTCGAGGAGGAGGCATGTAAATGGTTCCTGGCAAACGCCAGGTGCATGACCATGCAAGGGGCCGAAGTACTTATCTTTTGGCTCCCTATATCTACAAAAGATGACCAACAACCTTTTGGCTAGGCACATAATGTCCTCCAAGGTCCTGCTGCCCTCCACTTCGAATCTCACCAGCCATGCTCAAAAGTTTACTTCACCTCCGAATGACAAAATCATGACCGACTGCATCCGTCTGGTCGTCATCAAGGCCAGAAACCAGGAGGAGATGCCGATGATGGGTGATGAGTCTGCCTTTGCTAAAAGGGTTGCCATCACTCAGTGTGAGGCTATGGTGGATAAGCAAGACAAGTGAATCTGGATACCTCAAAGTGGTTTTTCAAACCCAACCCATCCTGGCCAACTCAGACCCCCATAACATCATTCTCTCGGACATGGCACAGGACCGCCACCCTTCAGAAAGACCCTCCAGGGTCTTTCTCTAGCAGCCATTTCCATATGGAAGACCATGGTCGATAAGCACCACGAGCAAACCCGTATCCCACATGTCGGGTATCTCATGTGCCACTAGAACTGCATCTCTCCCTAACTGTTCCTTTCTGTACCACAATAAACTGTCAATTTGCCATTTCATGTATCTCTGTCCTAATAAATTGTAACTTTCCGCCGTCTTCCTACTTATTCCCTCCTCCCACAGCCACATCATGTACTGTGGGATGCAACACACAGACAGACAGACACATAGCACTTTACCTATTTGCCACCGTCAATTCTCCGTTTCAAGTATGTCTGTCCTCACCAACACACCTCATGCACTGCGTGATGAGAGACACAGACAGAAAGATACCCAACAAAGTGGGTGGCGCGAAGCGCTGGTATTACTACGTATACAAAGTCGACAAAACAACAGTCTTCAGACAAAACAACAATCTATGTTGCTTTCAATTGTCTTCAAGACACTTTTTATTTGTTAGAGTCAAAGACTGCTCAAGTTGGATAAAAAAGCCAATGAGCATTAGAAAACTTTGCATGAATACGTGGAGGAGGTGGAAAGAGATGATGACTGTAGATGAATGAACAGAGTGACTCGTGTGGGGGGGCGTGTCTTTCAGTGACTCTTCTAATCTTCATGAATAGTGAATGAAGGGTGATATAAAGTTCTTGTTGATTACAGTTTTTGCAGATCTGCTTTGTGCATTTAGGAGAAATGTCATTTTCAGATGTCTCGGTAGTCAAGGTCATGGGTCAAAGTAAAAAGTAGGTCGATAGGTTTTGCCCCTTGATAGTGTCGCGCCCTGTAATTCTGTGTAAAAGATTTAGAGCTAGCGCGAAGTATAAAGAAGATTGGGTGAAATATAAATGACGGAGACAGTCCTTGAGCTCGTATTTGCTTTGCCTCTTGGTAACCTTAATATCCATCTCTTGAAGTGGACGTATGAACGAACGATCCAAAGTGAACAAATTTTATTGACTCAGTAAATGTTTATATTAGCGATGAATACCATCCTCACACTGCCCAAACTCACTCACTTTCATCAAATACAGCAAATACACATGTTATATTGTAATCAGGACCTTTATGTAGCTTTTTAAATATGCCGCAGTATATTCAGAACACTCTTTGCGTATGTGTGATGCATTGCTTTGCCCTTCACAGGACTGGCGTCGACGGAGGAGAGTCCCCCACGCCAGACGACAAGACCTTCAAGTACCTGGCCAAAATCTACGCTAACACACACGAGTACATGAGCCAGGTAACGTTCACTCCATTGACGTGCGTACTGTGCGTAGTCAGTGTTGGCTCAATCTACCCATTTTTTCAGGGTGAAGGCCTTTGTGAAGCCGACAACTTTGCTGGGGGCGTGACGAACGGAGCCGCTTGGTACATCGTCCGCGGAGGCATGCAAGTGAGCAGCTGCTGCTACACATATGTGGATTGTTCGACAGAACCTACCTCATATGTCATGCTTCTATACGTGCACTTGTTGGCGTGCTAGGTACTCGTTCACTGATGCATCTTCTCGCGTGCACGATGCCAGTGAGCCCAACAATGTGACCAAATGTGCCGTCAACGATGGGACAGGGGGAGGTGCTCAGAGTCCATTTCTACTGGCACACAGGGGCCATCAGCTAATTTGTGTCGTATGGGAACCTGTTACAGAACGGGTGCGCGGAGAACAGCGTGGGGTGAAAAAGATTTGTTGCTGAGAAAAATTCCTTCTGTCGATCCAACTCTAGCATTGACTGCAGGCACTTGCGCAGGAGGTCACTGGCAGCAGGAATTGACTCTTGATTCTAGTGCTGCTGTCAAGTGACACAATTCTCCTGACGAACCCTTCACAGGATATACCTGCAGTTGCACTGACGTACGCATGATGATATTTCAGGACTTCAACTACCTTTTCTCCAACTGCTTCGAGATCACCGTGGAGCTGTCTTGCTGCAAGTATCCAATGGACGGCAGCCTCCAAGGTCAGTGGAAGGCCAATCTGGAGAGCTTCTTGGTCTACTTGGAACAGGGACTTGTCTCTGGTGCCAAGGGTCTGGTGCTGGACAAGGCCGGGACAGCATTTGGCAAAGGAGCCACAGTGGAAGTGGAAGGCGTGGACAAAACCGTCGAGGTCACCGACAGGGGTGAATACTGGAGGCTCCTGGCCCCGGGAAAGTACAGGGTGGGATATTGTGATTTTTTTTCCACATGTGTGACATGAACTTCCCTGTAAAAACCTCACATGCGTATCAAACGTACCGTACATATCGACGTACGTCTCAGACGTGTGTAGTACAGAGCAAGTCTAATCGTCTAGGTCCGTGCAGTGGGGAAGAACAGGCATCGGTCCAAGTGGCACCCGCTGGAGGTTTTTGCCAATGCCACCGAGGCCGTCAGGATCGACCTCAAGTTAGACGTTTTCGACCCCGAGGCTACGACTCCACCGCCCACGCCGTCGCATTCGCCCACTCCTTCAGCGGCAGCGGCGTCGAACGCGTCATCGCGCCCTGCCCCTTGGGGCGTCATCTGCTCTTACCTGCCGTCTGTCTGTGAGGCCGCTAATGCTCTCTTTGGCTGACGTGTGATACATACTGACGTGAGACGACACATTTTCCATGTACATAATAGTATGCTGCATAATCATGCACACACTTGTATAGATAAGGTATAATGTTATCTAATGAATCTAATACAAGAAGTTTGATGTCTCTGCGTGTGTTTTCCGTTACCTGTACGTACAGCTGGTCGTAGCTAGGTCCCCAAAGGCGACGGCGACAAATGGACGGTTGGTTTTTCACCTGGAGTAACATCGGCAGGGACCCGATTTTGTACCCTTTCCTCCCTAGATTGGTCTATTTAGAAGCCCTCCCCATGGCCTTTTCAGACTTCCAATAAAAAAATTTGCATAGGCCTCCTGATGTACCACTAAATGGGGCACCGGATCAGGCCAGATCCTGAGGATCTGGTAGCAAAACTGAGGGTAAGAGGGCCGATTTCAATTTTGTACGTAACCAGCCAACATGGGGTAAATCCGACTAATGCCTTGTGCAATGAGTATGCTCAGCATGTGTTAAATGTGATCGTACGCGAACAGCGCTTCTAGAGCTGGCAAGCGAACTTGGTCTTTTTTCCCATTTTTATTATACCAACAAATCAAAATGAAGTCGGAGCAGAGCAAAGAATCGTCATTATCACTGTGGAAGTGAGCACGTGGTACACACGAATGTGGAATTCACAATTGTTGACGATGAAGAAAGTCATAAGTGTATAATTAAGGTTTGCAAAAAAGCACCCGCCACCTCACAATATGCATAGTAAGTGGTATTTTTGCATTTTTAAATGCATGGGAGAGAGGAGAGGGGAGAAAAAAGAGGCCGAGAACTGCTCCCAGAACGACTAGAATGAACTCTTTAAGAATTTTCGAAGGATGAACAAATGAACTGTTTGGAAATTGTATTTTAAGTACACTAGTAGTTCATTGCCGCATCGCTGGCAAAAGTTGCGTCCCCTCGATGCGTCTCTTAAGGCACTTGTCATTGGGTGTTGGCTTCTTAAAAATATCTGGCTATGACTGTCGTCACCTAACTATCATATATAATTATATATATGCGGTATAATGATACTAAGTTGAAATATAGGAGACAATAAATGAAATGTCGGAATAATAAATACAAGACTATCAACATATACTCAAGAACGTCGACTTAACGTCAAAAATTGAAAATTAACATCTCTTCTTGGACAATATAAGCGTACTGAATGAAACTTATGATAAGCTAATGATCCAAAAAACTTAGATCTAATAAAATCGATGCATTAAAAGTACTGAAGGACTTAAGATAAAGTTTCTAACGTCAACAATACGCAATAGAAAATATGATGGAACTAATGTTATGTAGAAGAAACCCGTTACTATAACCCTACCCTGTTCACAAAAATGTTCTTCGTGGAACGTTTGGATAAAACAACTATTTACAACGCCAAGTCTTCTCGCAATTTGCCGTTAGACTGTCTCGTACTCCTTCTTGATGGTCCTGGCCAGCACGCAGGCGAACACAATGCCGATGAACTGCAAGTGAGTGTGAGGCACAGTCATAATCCAGAAAGCAACACGTAGGTACTTGATCGAGTTCCTGGTGTCTCCATTACCTGTATGAAGGCAATCCCGATGCCGACGCCACCGATGGCGGCTACGTTATCCACAATCACGTCTTTCAGCTTGTCGACGCAGCCGGTCGTGTAGATGAGTTTGTCCACCTATTAGAGCCCAAGAAAAGTTTCCATTGGCACGAACTTCTCCCGGACATTTCTGGACCAAACTTATGAGAATGGATGTAGATGCAGGTGCGCAAGCTCCATATCGGCTGCTGCAACTTAACTATCCCAGCACGGATGAAATGTGTACTACAGCACCAGGACCAACCTGAGCAGCAAGTGGAAAACTTAACTCGCTTAACTCGTAGAAAGTCTCACTCTCAGGACATGATGCGATCTGCCATTTTTAGTGCTTTTAAAGAGTGACTGAAGCTGATCTGGGAGATTGCCAGGGTCTTCTTATAGCCAGTACAGGCATGAAACGTCATGGCCGGCAGAATCATCGTGAAGTTGAGATTCCAAGAACATTCACATAAAGTTTGTAAGTACTTTTTGTGAGAAATTGATGTTGAAAAATGACTTTACATTGTCTGCGCTATCGATCAAATTCGCGTCACGCAACCATCCAAAAGAATGATTGAGAGCTACGGCAACAGCGAGAAGTCTGACAACGGGAGGTCAGAGCTCTCGCTTTCGCACCTCCCGTTCCGTTTTGGAGGGTTACATGAGAAACAATTGAGTGCTCAGATTTTTACCATTATTTCTTACTGTTGATTTCTTAAATAAAGTACTTAAGAAAAAGCTTATGGGAACGTTGCTTTGCAATCCCCACTTCACGTTGATTCTGTCTCCCTCACCTTATAGCGTGAATTTCCCCCTCATGTGGGACCTGGCAGTGAATGTTGACTTGTTTTTGGTTTTTGTATTCTGTGATAAGCAGGTACTTCTTTGCTCACAATCTTGCCACTGACGTTGGTCGCCACAAAATTAGCTCTCCACCAGCAGTGCCAACACCACTTCATATAAGGCTCAAACAGTGGAGCTACCAGCATTTTCCGCGGGATTCTTGCGCACATGGTAAATGGATGGTTTTGTCTCCTTACCTGGTTCTCATTCATATTAAGAATGTTATCTCCACACGTGTCAATATCTAGGAGGCAGCAGGAGTCGGGGACGCGGTTGCCGTCCTGAGAGTAGGTCGTGTTCACCCAGTCCTTGTACTCCTGTGCTCCGCAGCACTTGAACTACATTTTGCAAAAGAAAATTTTATTACGGGCTAGATTTTTGGATCGTGTTGTCAGTGGTGGTCCCACCTCATGCTGTACAACGTTCCAAGTCTCGGTGACGCCCTTGTAGCCTTCCTTGTTGAAGTTAAGCAAGCCCTTTTCCATGTTCTTCTCTATAATTCCACGCACCTTTCAGGTAAGAGATATGCGTCAGTTCGCATAACACATTCGCGCCGCAGAAGGTTAACTACTTGACATTCACCTCACCTCAGACTTCATGGTGTATGCGCCAATGCCGGCGCACAGCTCGAGCAAGAAGATGATGGCGAGCAGCACCGAGAAGGTCATGGTCATGCAGTGGTTTTCCTTGATGGCGCCGCAGCAGCCGAAGAAGGTCACGACGAAAATGACGAAGCCGACGACGAGAAGGATCGTGGGGGCATTGAGCAAGCTGCTGTCCAAGAAGTTCAGATATTGGCTGTACACCCCCTGGATCACAGCTCCAGTCACGATCAAGATTAGGCCAGTCAACTGAAATTGTGGTAAATAATGTTGTTGGTCTATCGCAGGTAGCATATGCCATAGTATGCCTTATGCCGCACGTATGTACGTAGGAGTCGCCCTTGTGTAAGTCAAATTCAAGAGGTTTTGTCTGCGCGATCTTCGTAAATTTACTGAACAATTGATGAGAAGCTATCTTATGCACGGAGGATTTTTCCTCAGCACCAAACGAATGACATAATAAGCTGACGGGATCAATGTGCGACACTCACGAAAGAGTCTATATAGGTAGAACCTTTAAATGTTTCGTAAGAAGAATACCTGCCATTCTAGATTGTTCCTTGTTGTCACATTCACATCTTCAATAGAACTCTATTTTCTTGGATTGAAATTCAAAACTGTTTCTCGTCGTCGTTTTTTCCTCCGCAAGCAATACATGAAACAAACTAATATTGGAGCTACTTCAGAAAGATTCCGTAGTATATGACTCCGGGTGGGGAATATATTTGATTTTGTCTCAGACTGCTTAGACCTGCACGACCAAGTTCAGGGGATTTGATTTAGTGCGGCCAGAACGGTGACATACGCAGTGTATGACAAAATGAAGTAACTTTTCTTTGTCAGCTCTTGATATGGCTCTGAAGAGAAATCCGTTAAGTTGTCTCAGTTTGAAAGCAACCTAAACTCCAGAGGAAGAGAAATCTGGTTGAAAAGTATGAATGTTTGGATAACTGAACAAGTTCTTGATGCCTTTTTTTATTGGAGTCACGTCTATGAAGTTCTTACTTTCCGCTCCCCCGGGAGAAGGAGACAACTCAGAACAGAGACTTTGGACAAAAAGTGACAGCAGAAACTACATTCCAAAAGCAGTTTTGGCTGGCCTTTCCTCTCTTTCCAAAAAGAGACAAATTATCCGACTCGAGTCGAAGCCAGTTCTAAAAATGTATTTCAGAGTCATGACGTTGTCTCGAATCGTCGGTGACGTCACTTGCTATATAGGACCCTGACTGATCCACTCCCAAAAAATGCGAGGTCAGTAGCTTTTGTCTCATCAGCATGGACCCTACGGACATGACCATCATCATCATCACGATCATCATCGTGGCGAGCCAACCATACGGTATACATTAGTTGCCTTTACTGCAGCACAATGGTGGCATCCTCTTTCTTCTTCTCATGGAGCAAAGAGAGGGGCCTTTGTTTGCCAAAGGCCATCGCATACTTTTGTTTGCACGCACAGCTCTTGACGCGGCTCCTCGACGAACGTGATGCATACATAGGGTGACGACCAACCACTCTTAGCCACGCTCAAGTGTTCGAATTGCATTCATCTACCAGACTAAAAGGTATAATGAGAGTGAAAAAAGCACCTTCTTGACCTTTTTTTGGCCTTCTTTTGCAGGGCTGGCCTGAAAGTGATGGCGCCCTTGGTGTTTATCACACTGAACAACTAACAACCAAGAAATGCGAATCTGGAGAGACCACTGATGATAAAAAAAAAGGTTGGTTGCACCGAAGAAACAAAGGCCAGACCACATTGTGGTGTATTCACATTGCTGAAGTCCATCCACATCCAGAATTTCAGCACACACGCGAGATAAAGTTGAGTGCGGTCCTAGAACTGCACAGCTTTGTGGCGATAATCAAGCATTATGCAAGAATTTGCCATTCTCCATCCCCTCCACTGTTTTTTGCCTTTTTTTGTGCGACCACCAGCCAGAAACAGACGTGATGCAAAAGACGGATTGGAGCAAGGGGGTATTTTTTCCTCCTACTTTGCTCTCCCCCAACTTCCTCCTCCTCCCCCAATGTGTGACTTTGGCACCAATTAGAGCCCCAAAGGTCGGCTTCTTCGATCAAAACAAATAATAATGTTCACGCCGCTCTTTTTAAGTCAATACATGACTGTTGACTGACGTGGTTGGCTGAACGAGCTTTGATCTTGCGTGTGATGTTTGAGAGAATTTCATAAGTCGAGCTTCGTCTCTAAATTCCACAATGCGTTCATGGTGTGAGTAGAAGTGATGGAACGAATAGAAAAGAGGGATGCTTGACTTCATCACCATATGAACCTTGGTGGCTATGAAGAGAGCAGAGAAGTGTGGTTAAGTGGCACGATTGTGCTATACGTAGACATGGGTGCCTCAAGTGTTTGGGGGGAGGGGAAGGCAAGGGGGGCAGAGAACGGGATGTCTGCGCAAAACCCAGCTTTATGGACGAGCTAAGGGTTTTTCTCCCTTGTTTCCCCCCCCCCCCTTCCTTCTGGTGATGGAAAAGGGAGGGGATAAGCGTTGTCATGACCAATCAGGGCCTTATCCATCTATTGCAGGATGGAGGAAAGAGTGAGGGTGGGGGAATATCTGGGGAGAAGCGTGCGTGCTGCAACGAAACCGAGAACTTCCTTCAAGTCTTCTCCTTGCTCGACGCTCAAGTCAGTCAACAGGTCTCCAATCGCATTACTGCAGCTTACACAAAGGGCGACTTCATTTCCCGAAGACATCGTTAGCCGCTGCCACATGACTTCGTTGATACCTTGTACACACACGTGTGGAACAAGGGGGACTCAGTGATGTGCAAAAATATTTTCTGGCAAAGTTGGCAGCACAAACTTTTCCTCCGTGTGGAGGAGGGGGGATTACTTTTTGTCTGTCTCTGTCCGCCACCAACCCCTCCTCCCTACCCTGAAGCAACAGCAGCACCACCACCAACGGCAACAGCAGCAGCACCACCACCATGCTTCGTTGGGTATATCTGGCCAAGGTGGGCTGGCTCGTTCCACCACGTACGAGGACAGGGAGAAGCGAGGGTTGAGCAAATCTCAGTTGAGACTTCTCCATTTCTTCTTCTTCTTCTGGGTATCGAAAATAAAAAAAGTGGTGTTTTCTTTCCTGACGAACCGGCAAGAATTCCCAGTCCCTTCTCCATCCGTGAGTGAGACCTGAACTTTACACTCTCCAGGAAGGTGCACTTTTTTGCTCCCTCTGCTACTGACGTCGTTGCAATTTCGTGCATAAAATTAAGTCTTGGCTCGATTCCCTCGACACACAAATATCGTCAGAATATTCACGCACTAAGAGAGTGTCAACAATTAGCAGTGAGGACGAGACGTCCGCAGCGAATATGGAGGGCCTGAGACAGCAATAGCAGACAGCCAATGCATTGCTCGAGGAGGAATAATTCAGGGCTTGAATGTTTTAAAAAAAGAGAGAGTCTGAGTGTAAAAGATCCGTATCCAACCTAAAGCCTAAAGCAAGTTCTTAACCACGCACGAGAAAACTCACAACGAGGGTAAAAGTTTCACGAGTTCAACTCCATGTCTGCCTTTTTTTTCTTTTTTCGAAAGGTGCTTTCGTACTGGCTGCTTTTTTGCCTTAATCTGACGAAAAAGGGTCGGGTTGGTAGAATCAAACTCGAGTTCTTGTGTCACTTCCTTGATGGCAAAGCGAAAGAAATAAAGTTCTTGGCAAAATCGACGTCTCCTACTACAGTATTGCCTCGGGGCAGTGATGACCAAGTGTGTCTACACGTTTTCCGATAGTAACGAGTAGGAATAGTGACGGAGGGAGGGAAAACTGTACTTTCCGTTGGGTGGCACTGTATTTAAACAGTATGTTAGAGAACTATATTTGTTATAACAGACAATACTAACTACCACCGGTCCAGACATGTTTCATTAGTCGGTACAGGGTGAGTAACCCGCGCCTTAGTCAAGGTCCATGTTCAACAGCCAGCGTGGAGAGAGTCAAAGAATGAGCAAGTGCTAGAAAAGTTGATGAAAGCATGAATGAATTTAAAGTTCTCAGCTTAAAGATTGACGGACATTCTTGCGTACATTTGGTTACTCCTACTTTCAGAAGAAGGTGCTCACTGACTGCAGGATGATCTTAGTCCTTGTGTGTGGGTGAGCGCGCCTTTCCTCGTGGACAATGGTCCTCCTCAAAGTGGGATTGAGTGCACGGTCGAACATGATCACGCAGTTTGGGCAGTTCGTTCTATTCCAGCCAGGCCTTGGCAAACTTAGCCAGGATCGGCGAGACGGAGTGCTCGAGAAGCTGGCGTTATTGGTCACGATCCCGGAGGATAGTCCCTAATTTATGTTCAAGAAGAATGAGAAGACACCCCATGTTGCTGGCAGGTGAAAGTGGTCCAGTTACTTGGTGGACCGAAGGCTGAACATGGACTTCACTCTCAAGTCCAGCGGACCACCAGCTGTCTGGAGAGATCCTGTCGCGGAGGTTGCTGTTGCATTCTTCAGCTCGGCTGATGTTGAGTCCCCTTTAAGGGGGTTTCCTCTTGGACTTCCAGACGAGACCATGCACATGATAAGGGACATTTGCAATATCTCTAAACTTTTGCCTGCTGCCCCCCCCTCCCCCTTCACCACTGCAGCCGGCCAGCCACGATGCCAATCTTTGTCTCCTCGCTCGACTGCTTGGGCTTTGTCAGAAGATGTGCAAAATCTGAAGGTGCCTCCACTTGAGGCCGAGCAACAAAAAGTCCTACGGAGATGATCAGAGGGTCTCACAGCAATCAGATCGGAGCCAGGGGTGCCAAAACGGTTGGATCTGGCACTTTTAGGGGGGCATATTTTCATTTAAAATATAATCACCCGGCCGCTGATGAGAATGGGCACTGCCTAGAGCGTTAAAGCCACACTCCTTTCTACTCAGTCAAGAGGCAAAGACGCAGCTCTTTTGCTGTCCCGGCGGAAAATCCTGAATGGTTAAGCGCGCCTTAACCACCTCTTCCCTCCGTGGTGCCACGAAAAGGGAAGAATCGAACAGTAAGAGCGAGCGAGCGAGCGAGCGAGCGAGAGCAAGAAATCCCCCTGAATCATTTATCTCCACTTAGGAGTCAACGAAAAAACCGCAAGGCCATCCACAGATATCCAGGGGGATCTCTACTCTCTCTTTCTTCGAAGGTGTGCGTGCCCACGCTCGGGCAGGCGGGCAGGCACGCATGCACGCACACGCGCAGCGAGTACTCACTTTCCCCCATCTTTTATTTCTCAGGGGTCTCGAGCAGGGGGGGGGGGGGAAATACGCTAAGCTTTG
>JAAUXU010135823.1_pt1 | contig 36573 bp, 35 predicted proteins | sample 7278151 | NCBI WGS metagenome assembly JAAUXU01 (sample SAMN14350113, study PRJNA611818) | marine sediment metagenome | isolation source: surface marine sediment (1.8m) | place: French Polynesia: Moorea | collected 2018-08 | reverse complement strand
CCCTGAAAAAGTCAAATTTCTCTTCTGTTTGGGCTCCCTCTCCAGGTGGCTTCCTTTTGAGCACCAAAATGGGCAGCCTCAACATTGACCCTGTATACTCAACATTGTGTCCCAGTATCACAGCTACATGTTCCACATCAAAATTCCACTTCAACATGTTTCAGTACAGCAGATGAGGGCAGCTGCCATGCCCAACGCAATTACTTACAGCCAGGACTGTACTGCAAAATAAGTTGAAAGTTATTTTCTTCAGGACTTGCTGTAAAATATTTTTCTGACAAACTGGAGCATGCCAGTATTTTGGTTGGTGACTTTCAACCAGTTTGGCAGCTTCTGACAGCCACCAGAGCTGAAATCTACGTTCACAGCAAATTTACTACAGTAGCTTACTACATAAATTTCAAATCAAGTTGGGCATAGGTAAACACAATTTTTTTTCCAAAGTATTTGACTACATCTTCATCTTTTGAGCCCATGTGACAAACCCCAGATACTGTCAGTGATTTTCCGAAGTTTCCCCCCTTTTTGACCTAGCCTAATAATTATATATTATGTATAGATAATCAAGTTAGGGTATTTTTCCCCCTTTTGAGATGATTTGTTGCCATAATCCACTTGAAGACCGTCTAGTCAAATGGAATTGAAAAAAATGACTTTTTCGGTCCACCCTCTGCCGTCAGAGTATTTTAGACGCAGTACATAAGGATGTTAGGTCAACATCACAAATTTGATGTGGATGTAGACCTGCTTAGTTACTTTCTAGATGCCAAAATGAAGCACTGTAGTCAAATGCGACTAAAAACACTTGTTATGTATTGAACTTATGTAGTAAAACCTTATTGCCACGTAGGGGGGTCAAAAATCTATTTTTGGAACATCATTTGACTACATCTTTATCATTTGGCAGTAGGTAACAAACCTAAGATGCCCTCAGTTAAACTCCAAAATTTTTAGTTTTTGACCTAGCCTAATATATGCATATAAGTATATATACGTACATGCGTAGGCACTCGGTATTGCACTTTTCAGTGAAAAATGTCACTGCTACGCTGTACGTATGCACATATGCACACTCGTATATGCACGTATTTGATCGCACCTGTTGCAATGATGAACCTGCCCATCCTGGTGATGGTGCCGCCCCCGCGGAACCCGTTCATGGGACTGCCCAATGGTTGCCAGCGAAGCAAGGTCGGCGAGAAGGCGTAACATTCGCCAGTTCTGACTTCCTGGGTGGTGAACCCGAAGTAGGGCGACGCTGTGGTCACGGCAGCTCCTGGGCTGCAGGCCATCACGGTGTCGCCGTTGATGATCGTTCCGAACATTCCCAGCCGTCCCAAGGGAAACTCAGCTGGCAGATTTGGCAGGAGGAGGCGTGGCGGCCGCTTCGCGGGGACCACGTGAGCCAAGCTGTTGTCGACGCCCAAGGGGCCGTAGCCGCCCATCATGCAGTGGAAGAACGGGGTAGTTGTCGTCACGTTGTTCCTACTCGGTTCCTCCACCTCCTCGTCAAAGTACTCATCGGGAAACGCCTCTTCTTCTTCATCTTCTTCGATTTCTTCTTCCTCCAGATCTGATTCGTCAGGAAGTTCAACTGCGTCAACGTCCCCGCTGAGAAGTCCTTCGTCAATTCCTTCTACGGAAAATTCGTCGTCTGTGTCTTCGTCGTCCAACTGCTTGGGCAGCCTCTGGTCAACCTCTGGATTGCGTGGCTGCTCCCGGCCACTGGTCCTCGGCTGCTCCTTTTCGCCTGAGCACCGCCTGATGGACGGTTGAGCGGGTCCCGAGAAGCAGGACTTGCACGGCTCCATGCGCGGACAAGTCTTGAAGAGCACGCACTTCTTGACGTCCCTACCAATTCAAGACGTGTTACATATCTACACATGGGTATTCATAGTGCGCAACATGTACAGTTGAAGTTCCGGTACCTCTTCATGAAGAAGGTGAAGTACGAGCAGCGCTTGTCCCGGAAGCACGAGTACTGGCAGTCCTCCGCACCCAGGGGACTGAGCCTGGCGTCTCCCTGGACCCCGAAGTCTCCGTCGATGTCGACGACGTTGTCGATCTCCAGGGGGCAGACGAATCCTTGCTGGAATGTTGAGCAGTCCTGGCCCAGGGCGGCCACCCAGAGCCCCTCCAGCAAGATCACTGCTGCGATTCTTATCATGTTGACTGCCAATGAGCGACTGAGAGAAAAGCTATTACGTCAACATCTTTCATAAGTCGAAATTCTTTTTCTCTCAATGTTTTATTATGCCAGAATTCGTGATAGGGCAGTTGACGTCGAGATGACTAAAGGCAGGCTCATCTCATGGAAAGTTTCACGCTCGCCCTCCTCCTTCAGAAAGTCTCCGTGAATCCTCAGCACCTCCGGGCCAAGCGGGCAGCAGTCCCAGGCCTGTTCTTGCTGCAGCCTCCTCACTCACTGTATCTTGGAACATGAGCTTGATTTTTGTCTGCTGCCCTCGCATTTCTGTACTTTTTTTTCTCCTGCTGGTTCAGAGATTCGCTTCATCAGTGGCAACAGAAGAGGCTCGGAATTTTAGGTCCTGACGTGAAGAAATTCGCAGCAGAATCCGGCGAGGACTTGAGCACAGAGACGAAACGACTTAAAATCCCGACGCCACAAGAAGGAAGCCTTAGTTGCACCAGATTCCAGGCCCAGAAAAGAGGATCGCGCGCGCTGGATGTTTAAACCGAAAGAAAAAAAAAGTCCGCGGTTTTTGCGGTCGAAAGTTAAATCGTCTCCAACGCCTCCCCCTCGTCGTCGTCGTCGTTGCCGTCGTCGTTGTCGTCGTCGTTCTCCTCGTCCTCTGTTGTTCATTTGAGTCATGGCTGATCCGGTGCCAGATGTGACATGAAAAATGAGTTGTGAATTCCTTCTGCTTGAATTTGTTGCCGGGCTAACAGAGCAGAGACTTTTGTTCGTGCTCGTGGCTCCTCCTCCTCCTCCTCCTCCTCCTCCTGGATCTACCACCTGACGTTTCTTTTCTCAGCCAGTCGTGGAGATTTTCGTGTTCAAGGTCACGGGCATCAAGTGCGCGTTGTTCGTGTGCGCGCGCTCCTTCTGTGTTGTATTCTTGCATACGTTGGAAGTGCAGATCCTTGCCCTGCCATTTAGGGCCGATGATGACGAGCAGGGCTACTTTGACAGGCCTTCATGCACTGCAGGGGAGTGTCCAAAAGCACTGATCAAGTGCTCATTGTGAGTATTTGGGAAAGAATCTCAATGTTAACCCTTTGAGTGGACAAACTTGATCGGAACTCGCACGACCGAGAATGTCAGTGCCGACGAAACCGTTGACTTTAGACAATGACGTTGTAGATCCGGTAAACTTGCATATATTAACTCTTCAACGTTGTGTCATAAGACATTTTAAAGTGGCATAACTATTTTTGGATATCTCTGCAACTCCAGAGCTAAGGGAAAGACTGTGACATATGTGCTCTTTTTTAGCATGTGCGGATGCAAGAAAACATTTGAAAATCGGTTTTCGGTTTGGTTTTTGAATTATCCTAAAACTCTCATATATTCTAGGGACTGAATGTTCAGGGATTAGACTTTTGACATATTCCAGATAAAATAGACCAGACGAGACACATCTTGGGACTCCAGATTATCACACCTGCTGGAGACAATGCTGCCGGCTGCCGAGAAGGTGCGCTCTGAAGGAGTACTTGATGCTGAGGCTCTCGTTGCTTGCAGTGCGGTCCTACATTCATACCAGTTTGGCCAGCAAATAGAATGAGTATTTCCCGCCCTTGGCACAAAATTTGATACCGAAATTTGTTATAAAAAACTCCGATTGGTTTTGATTTTGTAGAATTATTCGGATTTTGGTTTTGGTTCGGTTACCCGCACGTACTTATTCTTTTTATCAACACTCTAAATCTTACACTGCAGGTATGTACAGAACGCCGCATCATTATCACGCAGCTGCAGTGGTGGTCTGACTCCTCGGCCTGATGGACACGCTGTAGGTGGGACAAGAGTGGATGAACCCGACCACCGGGTCGGTGCTCACACGGTCAGGGCCTTCTGGGGCCTCCAGTTCGAATCTGTAAAAGAAAGAATGAGCGCATGACTGAATAAATGCATAACTAAATGCGCGCTCTTGGGCCTTTGGGCATGCCCATTTCTAGTACCTGTGTAGTATTCCGGCAAAGAACAGGAATAGCTGATCTTGGGCCAGGGTCTGCCCAATGCAGAAGCGCTTGCCTAGCATGAAGGGGATGCATCGCTCGTCCCGCCGGAAAGAGCCGTCGGCCCTGAGGAACCTGCTGGGGTTGAAGACCTCCGGGTCCGGCCAGTACTCGGGCGAGTGCATCACTCGCCAAACGTTGGCGTAGACTGCCGTGTCCTCTGGCAACTCGTAGCTGCCCAAGTTCATTTTCTGTGTGGTGGCGTGGGGCACCGCGTACACGAGGCACACGTGCCGCATCACCTCGTGCAGGACCGCGTCCGTGTACGGCATCAGCGGTCTCGACTCGAGCGTCACGCGTCCCGTGAGGGGAACCACTGACGAGATCTCAGCCTGGATGTTGCGTTGCACCTCTGGGTACTTGATCATGTAGAGGAAGGCGAACAGCAGCATTGAACTTGAGGTCTCGCTGCCGGCGCCAAAGAGGTCAGTGAGAGACCGCTGCAGGTTGAGTCTTCCATCCTCGCCGTAGAAGCTGCTCGTGATGTCAGTTGTGGACGCAATTTTAGACAGGTACACGTCGATGAAGTCGCCGCTGCTGGTGTCGCTGTTGATGTTGCCGAGGTGTTTGGAGACGGTAGCGTCCTGAAGCTGACGCATCTTCAGCGGCGCCTGTTTGCTGGACAGGAATTTCTCCTTCACTCCAGGAAAGTGTCTAGGATTATGAGGCATGGGTCAGAAAGGCGTTAGCATGGACGTAACTTTCACACATCCAGTACCTCAGCCACGGCAGCATCATGATTGGCCCCGACAGCGACTCGTTCTTGATAAACTCGTCGGTGCCCTTGACGATCTCGCTGACGGTGGCGTCACCGTGGGGAATCTTCTCGCCCGTGAGGATGGTCCAGATGGAGTTGACGACGCTCACCGAGAGCAGCTGGCAGAGGGTGGCGGAGTTGGAGTTTCTGTCGTTCTTCATCACCTCCTTCACCAGCTTGTCGATCTCGTCGTGGATCACGCGCTCCATACACTTTTTCCCGAAGCCGAAGTCTCGAAGCGTCTTCAGAGCAAATCTGAGCGTGGCAGTCTCATTTATATTTTTGCGGTAATGTGTAATGAACGTTAAAATATAAATTGACCCGATGGTTTGGGAGAATTAGGGCCTGTATTGTGGAAGTTACTTCGAGTCAATCGAATACTCGACTCGAATACCATATTCTTATTGTGCAGTGTGTCTGTTTAATCAGTGACTTCTTTTGGGCCCATAGAATAGCCATAATGTCCGATACAGGACATTATGGCGTGTGATCCAACATACGCGCTACAATTCTTGTCCAACTTTCTGAAGTTGTTTGGATAACTACGTAGTGAAAGCAACAATCAAGGTTAGAATTTTTCATGAGGAACTTTGTTCTGCATTGACAGGTTGGACGTTCGCTTCTTACCTCCGCTGCTCCGTCCACTGCTGGCCGTGGGTGAAGACGATCCCGCCGTTCTTCTCCCTCTCCCCAGAGGCGAAGAAGGCGGACATAGCCTGCTGCAGCGAGCGCGGACGTCCGGTCACTCGGCTGTCCTTGAAAGCACTGAAAGGCAGGCACAGAAATTATGGGAATAACAGTGGAGGACCTTGATTATTCGTGCAGTACATACTCGGAGATGATGTCAAAGTCCGAGAGGACAACTGCCAGGTCTTGGCCCAGCTGTAGTCCGACCACTTCTCCGTACTCCTCTCTCCAAGCCTGCATGGCGGCCTTGAAGTCACCCTGTCAACGTAAAGAGGTGGTGACGACCTTTCTCTACCGCTCTGACCAGTAGCACCGTACCTTGACAAAAGGTAAGACGCCCAAGAGCGGCACCGCCGGGGGTCCTGGCGGGAACGTCTCCGGCACCCTGTAGTACTTGAGCCACTTGAGCCAGCAGTAGGACACCAAGCCGGAGAGCAGCAGCACTTCTAGACCAACTAGCATTTTGCTCAGGTTCACAGGCCAAGACTGAATGCTTCATGGTCGCGGTCCAGGGCCTTTTATATGTCGATTTGGGTCGGCAGGGCTTTGGTTTCATGACATGTGAGACCATCGTTTGTACTATTCTCCAGACATCTCTCCTCTCACTCATCCGCACGCGCGTTTATCCATTCATAGTCCAAGACTCAGACTATTCCTTGTTATTTTAGCCCTGCAGACTCGCCAAATGTGTCTCAGTAATCTCATATCCTTACACAGTGTCAAAGTACGAATTTGTCAGCAGTTATATTTTTGGAGACCTAAGAGGAATTCGAGCGTTGTGTGACGTTAAACTTCGATGGTATCGATGTTCTGACAATCCCGGATTTGTCGCTCTCCTCGTCGGGCGCATGACGCACGTGGATAAAAAGTACAGTTCAAGCTCGTTGGAAGCTTTCTTGAAGGTAAACACGGGATAAGTTAAGGGAAAATATTATAGAATGTCTAAGGTGCAAAATGCAACAAATTGGAATCGATATTTGTTCAACATTTTCTCTTTTTTTCACAACTTCAGCCCCTGCATCTGCTTCTCCAAGTTTCTGAGGTCCCAGATGACCATCTTGCCGTCGCCACCAGTAGTTGACACCTTGTGCGCCAGCGTCTTGTCCCCAGACTGGATCTGGATCCAAGAAATCTGCAATAGAAATTCACCAGTTTCCAGTTTGGCCTTGGTTATCCATCTTTGAACTCGTACTTTGTTCTGATGCGTGGAGTTCAGGACTGTGTCTGCCACCTCACTCTGTCCAGTGCGGTCCTTCGTCTGGAAGAGCGCCTTGGCGCTGAACTTGGCCGCCACGCCGGACTCGGTCTTCTTCTCCTCCTCCAGCTTGGACAAAAAGCTCACCTGTATTAAACAGGGGGTTTGTTTTCCTTCAAAGAACTCCTGAGCGAAGCAGCTAACTTTATATTTTTTAACCTGTCCAGAAGCATCGACTGCAAAGACCAGTGGGGTGCAATCATGGCCGCCGGCAACCAGAATAGACGGAGACACCCAGATACAAGAGAGCAGGGGTAAATATCCTGGATATTGCAGAGGACCATTATAATGCAGCATAATAGTACACGCAATTTTGTTTTCCTCACCAGTTTTAAGCTTGAAGATGGCCATGCCCTTGGTGGCGTCGGCCACCGAGAGAGAGGAATCGTGGCCGACCCAGGCCAGGCGGTTGCCGTCGGCTGAGAAACTCACCGAGTGGACCCAGCCACCGCCCTAAAGGCAGAAAAAACAACTTGGTGGAGTTTTCACAGCAATGCTTTTAATAAATCTTACATGCAAACTATTGGAGAACTCGGCCATGAGCTGGTTGAAGGGCATCTTCCCTCCCCAGGGCGTGGCTACTGGCTTATCTTCAATGTCCTTGACGTAGCCACTGAACACACGGACCTGAACTCATAAAAGTAATCATTTCCCTTAGCGTAATTAGTTAATTACTCACTGAGTCATGACGAAGAGAAACAAGTGACAATCACCTTGAATCCCGTGGACCCTGCAGCCAGGAGGCAGTTATTGGGGTGCCAGTCGAGGGCGGTTACGGTTGACTTGATGGGCTTCTTGATGTGCTTGGCCACCCACCAGTCGTTCTCGGACTCGAAGAAGCACACGGAGATGAGTCTGGCGCCTGATCCGACTGCGAACTTGTTTTCCTGGGGACTCCACTTGACACATGTGGCGGCGCGGTTGATCCTCAGTAGGACTAGCGTGTGCTTCCACGAGCGCCCGTCGGGCATGGGGTTCCACACGTAAGCGTTCCGGTCGGCAGAGCAGGTAACGATCCGATTCGTTTTTGGCGCCCAGTCGATGCCGGTCACGCGCAAGTCGTGCTGATCCAACGTGCACTCATGGGTCACTCGCGAGGGGCCCGACAGAGAGTAGATCTACACGTAGCGAGGGTCATGAAACGCAAGAGCAATAGCACCCTGATCCCCCACACCCATCGCCAGCCCAGAATCTCCTATGGGACCGCATTATTCATGCTGTTCTATCCAACTTTCTATTCAACTGACCTCCACCTCCTTGTTGTTCTTGGAGATGGCCACTCTCTGACCCTTGGCATCGAATGCGTGGCTATCGATGGGTGCCACATTGCCGGCGAAGGAGAAGACGCTCTTGTTGGTAGCCATCTTGCGGAGGCCCGCGGACTCTGGTCAGTCTACGCAGGCAAGGAAGACGTCCCCGAAACCGAAGATGAGAGAGAAAATGACAGTGATAACAGGCAGCTAGTGCAGAAGTAGGAGGTGGGGCGAGTGACCAGGTGAAGTGAACTCAACGTCACCAATCCCAAAGCAGTTGGAGATCTCGCAGTTGCTCTGCTTGACGCGCGGCCTTTGCTACCTGGTCACGGATCACCGGAAATTAGGGTTGCCACTTGTTGCCACGAGTGTATTGGTGACCCGCTCTGATTGTGCAACAACAGCCAGAAGACCGTGAACAACTCGGTGACCTTTGGCAATCTTGCTTCATTAAGAGAGTAATAATGCAGCGATAACGTGAAGTCCAAAGTTGACGAGCGTTGGGTGATCTCATCTGGGACGACTTCGAGGAAGCCGAAGAGCAGATCGCGGATTTGGCTCGAGATGTCGGGGGGCGAGAGCGATACTTCGGCTGCCTTGGTGGTCGCCGCGGCCGTCACCGCTGGCATCGGCGCCAGCGACGCCTCATCCACCAAGCAGCGCAAGGGCTCCGAGTGGGAGATTCTGGGTGACCTTGATCGAGGTGTTCAGTACCAGGTCAAGCCCAAAAAGCAGGAGGGATTCCTTTCCAAAAGGAGGAAGTGGCCTCTCAAGGGATGGCACAAGAGGTGAGTGAACGTTTGATGCTGAAGTCCGAGGGACCGTGCCAAAAATCACAATAATCCAGGTACTTCGTGTTGGATAACGGGGTGTTGACGTACGGCAAGAACCCTGGCGATATCGCGCGTGGCCGCACTTATGGCAGGATCAACGTAGGAGTTGCCGTCGTGTCCGCCAAGACAGAGCTTTTTCGCATAGACATTGACGAAGAGGCGTGCATCCATCATCTGAAGGTCTCTGAGCATTCAAGCTTGGTTCCTAAAGTCTACACTACATGGTAGAAATAATGTTATGATTATCCTTCCATGTAGCTCACAAACGAGGAGACGTTCATGATCTGGCTGGAGAAGTTAAAGCAGCACAGACTGTACCAGCAGTACCTCATGAACACAGCTTCTCCGGACGACCTGAACTTGCCAGAGCCCGTGAACCTGGGCTCGCCTAGAGGAGGCTCTTTGCCCAGAGGAATCAGGCCGGCTTTGGCGCATCATGCATGGTGATACAGTGGATACGGTCAAAAAGATTGTATACATAACAGTCTTGCTTACAGGTCGCGTGAGTTCTCTGCGCTTGACGAGCACATGACCTCACAGCTGCTGAACATCCAGCAGCAGGCGGTGTCCCTGGCGCTCTTGGCCCAGAGGGCAGAGGACGAGCAAAATGCGTCTCTAGGAGGAGCGCCCGGTAGTTATGTCCAAATGGATCTTTGAGGCTGCATTTTCACCAACCGCATTTATTTCCAGGTAGCAAGCATAAGAAGCTGTTTGGCTTGAGGAAGAAAAAGTCCGCGGCAGTTAAGACGACCTCTGGCAGCGGCAGTGGCGTCAGCGGCGTCAGCGGCGGTGGTGAGTCCAGGTCCAGTACCCTCACTAACAACGGTGCCGAGGAGGGCATGGGGTCGTCCTCATCGTCCTCCACCCTGGCAACAATGGTGTCGCTGAGCTCGTCGAACCCAAGCTTGCCGACTTCTTCGTCTCCCGCGGGGTCCTTCCCGGCTTTCGCCGGAGGAACCTTCGCCGCCAGTGGCTCCTTTGCAGCAGCCCAGCAACAACAGGCGGCAGTTGGCGGTGGGCGCCCCGTTTCACTGCCCGCGGCTGATGCAGCAGCAACGCCCAACAAGGGACAGAAATGTGAGGAAATGCGTTTGATGCTCTATTATTCACTTTTGAATGGGTGCTCATTGTGGTTGCTTTATCAAATGTAGTGTCCAGCCTTGCTGCTCCTCCACCTTCAGTTCAGTTGCAGACAGAGACCAGAGAGGAAATGTTGGCATTGGCACAGGATATCCAGGTACAAAGATCTTACCGATATCAGCTTATTGGGTTGCATCGTGTTACATAACATGCGATGAAATGTTTCAAGAGGTGACCCATAGAGTACTCGGCCCTGTAGTAGATACTCCTTATGCTACTACGTATTGTACAGTGCTGTCTTATTTACCACCATACGTACGGTTAGACTGCCCTGTGCAATGAGGTTTGATGATCGTTTCTGCAGGTAGACGTGTCGAACCTGATGCGAAGCTTTGCTAATGACCTGGATCGCCTCAGGACGTGTTTAGAGCAGCTGGAGCAGCAATCGACGAAGTCAGGGACACTGGGTCCTGGGTCCAACGTGGCCGTAATCGCCTCGCTTAGACAGGCTCTCAACCAGGCTATGCAGCAAAACAGCATGCTCAGGGCGAGGCTGCAGAAGATTCATCTGGACTCGGATGTTGGAGACCTGCCTTTGGTGAGAAGTTTACTAAAAAAAAGTTTATTGAGCCTATTGCCAATATTTGTGTCCTCACATGCTCGCTTTCTGTTAAGGATGTAAGTATGTAATGATCTGCACTTATGTCTCAAAGGTTTTTTAGTCAATTCCTACGCTCGAGTAACAATGACTTCTTTGTAGGTGTCAACAGCAAACGTGGACACTCTGAGCCGAGGCATGAACCACTCCCTGTCCTACTCATCCTCTTGCATATCCGAGTTCTTTGACGCACGTGAGTACACAGATCATCAGGAGGCGGAATTCTCCGACGACTCCTCAGAGGACGAGGTCGGCGCCAGCGACTCCGAGTCCACTACAGACGATGACCAGGTAAAACTCTGCCATTGGACCACTGTAAATCGTGAAGCAAATGAAGAGGAAGTTGTGCCGTTGCAGCATTACGAAGAGGCTACATCTGGGCCGCCAAGCAGCAACGTGGTGGCCGTCGCCGGGGAGTCATCCGCCTCCGGTTCTTCTGGGGCTCCTGAGCTTCGAGCGATGACCGGACGCAGACAGAAGCTCCCGATTCCCAAGGCGGATACGGAGGGCATCAATCTATGGAACCTCCTCTGTAAGAACATCGGCAAGGATCTCTCCAAGGTGAACGAATCGCTCCGTCAATACAGTAATAGTTAATGTATTGAAGTATTTCTCTCACTGCTTGTTATACAAACAGATCTCGATGCCGGTGACGTTGAACGAACCATTGTCTGCACTTCAAAGACTCTGCGAGGAGCTCGAGTACTCCGAGTTGCTGGACAAGGCCGCGGCGGCGAGGGATTCACAGTTGGAGAGAATGACCTGGGTGGCAGCATTCGCCATTTCGATCTACGGATCGTGCCAGGTAATATTTTTCATTTCTGAGGTAGGTTTTCTCGTGCTCCACCAGTCAATCACCTACAGGCTCGAGCTGGCCACAAACCCTTCAACCCTTTGCTTGGAGAGACGTTCGAGTGCGTCAGAGAAGATCGAGGTTTTCGATATGTTGCAGAGCAGGTGAGAAACCTGGACTGTTCAGGATATTCCAGCTTATTTGCAATTGTTCGTGCCAGGTGAGCCATCACCCTCCTGTGTCCGCGTGCCACGCCACCTCCAGCAACGGGAAGTGGACGTGGGAGCAAGATATCAGGGTAAAGACCAAGTTCTGGGGAAAAGTAAGTGTTGAAGGTCGTGAGTTAGGGTTTGTTCAACAAGTGACTGATTGAGCTGCTGTTGTCCCCCCCCTTAGTCCATGGAGTTTCAGCCGGAGGGCCTTGTACGTCTTAACCTCCAACGGGAGGACGGCAGGAACGAGACCTACGAGTGGAACAAGATCACCACTTGCATTCACAATCTCTTCGGCGGCGCCGATCGATGGGTCGACCTATATGGACAGTGCGTCATCAAGGGACCTAAGCTCACGTGCAAGATTGACTTTGTCAAGGCCAGCTATTGGTCCAACAAGAGGCACGAGATATTTGGGACTATCATGGGAGAGGATGGTGAGCAAAAAAGGCCGTCAATGTTAATTGAATAATAGTCTTGTAATAATTGTTGAATAATATCGGTCGATTCCTTTCCATTTAGGTCAAGTGCTGCAGCACTTGTTCGGGAAGTGGAGCGAGGCGCTTTACTGCGGGAAGGCGCCGTCGGCCAGGGTCATTTGGCGGCCTGCCATGCTGCCGGCTGACTCTGAACTGTACTATGGCTTCTCCAGGTGAATTCACTATTATAGGTACACGTGTACATGAATTCTGTATGCATATCTACCTTGACTTTTCTCCAGGTTCGCTGTTGAACTGAACGAGCTGCTGGACAACGAGCAGAGACTCTTGCCTGCGTCGGACACAAGGTTCAGACCGGATCAGAGGCTTTTGGAGCAGGGCAAAATCCCAGAGGCAGAGAACATGAAGCTGAGGTTGGAGCAGAGCCAGCGTGACCGCCGTCGTGAGATTGAGGAAGGTCGACGCCGTGAGCACCAGGCTTTGTGGTTCAGCCCAAGCAAAGGACAGTGGCAGTTTACTGGCGACTATTGGAAGATCAGGAAGAACCAAGGATTCGACGCCTGCAACCAAATTCCCAAACTCTGGTAGGCACACTTGCAACGAAGAGAGAAGGCTATTGACATGTCTTCTATCTATGGATGCATTTATTTATTCTTGCTGGTGTCACAAGCAAAATTTCTGCGTTTTTATGAACACAAATGTGATATGGGTCAAATTACAAAATCATTTCTTTTATGCGCGAGTTGTGCGCAAGTACCAATAAGACAAGTGACCACGATGAGTTCCACGCGACTACGGAGTTGACTTCTGCGCGTCCAAACATCTGGGTGTCGTCATCGTCATCCTCCACTTTGAGGACGTTTTTATATTTGGGGTAGGTTTTCTGTTCTGTTTTCTCTTCCTTCAATGGGTACCTGTAGCTCTTGCTCATGGAGGTGGGACTGCCCGTGCTGTCGGCCTTTCTCAGTCGTCTGGTGGCCGCCATCTTCTTGGTCTTGGCTGTTGAACCACTGGTACTGGCGTCTGGTACGTTCGCCAGGGCCATGGTGGGCTTACCGAAGACTGGGACGAAGCTATCCAAGGTCTTCTCGACGTAGCGACCCTTTAGGGGCCTGACGAGCATTGCGCCGTCGGCGAAGTGCGTGCGCAGGGTGGCCGTGAAGTCAAACTTCTGCAGGATCTCTTTAGCCCGCAGTGTCACCCTTACTCGGGTTCCCTCGGGCAGCGGAATTAATGACTCTGCGCAGCGTAGCCTAACCGTCCGGGTCTCTGGGTGTGCGCTCTCCTCACCCCAACGAAAGCGGAACATTGGGCGCGACTTGTCCGCCCACCGAGCTGTCACTGGGGCGCTCGTCGGGATCGAGTGGCCGCGCCCGAAGTATACAGAGCGCTCGTAGCTCACGTTGAAGGTCTTGCCGGTCTTGCTAAGGCAGTCATCAGGCGTGAGCACTGGAGACGACATTCCGACAACGGGGACTGACCGCTGGGTATACGCCGTCTGTCGCAGCGGCTTTAAGTCCGCCAATTCGTGCGAGATCGGCGCATGCTCCACCAGGATGTCTCCGTTGGTGTGCCGACGTGCCCCGACGTTTTCTGCTGGCTCGGACGCCACGACGATGAGTCCATATTGCTCACGCAGGTGGAGTCCGCCGGCAGCTATGTTGTCACCTGCCCTGGCCACAAAGATGTCCTTCTCAGCGCTGATTGCACCAGTGGGCAAGGGGTCGAACTGGCGCCAGGACGTCCACTCCAGTCGAGCCGCCTCGTCCACGTTGACCAACACTTGATATCTGCAAGAGAGCACCAGATGTGTCGCAATAGAACTCTGAAAGCGCGTGTGCTCCATGACTGTCTGTGGTCCCTCGATCAAGCCCCCCTTCTCCTTCAACTTGAACAGGTCCCTCAAGGACTAGAACGTTACTACCTCTCGAAGGTGATGGTCTGATCTCCAACGGAGACCGCGCAGCCGTTGGTAGCTCCCAATCCTCCGGCGTAGAAGCTGCCGCCCCCCCGTTGCGCTGCGCGACACACGGATAAGATGCTCTCGTTGGTCGCCCCGGGATGCACCGACACGGAGTAAAGGGGGCGAGAACCATGTGAAGACGTAACCTGAAAAAAACTACAGGGTGCCCAAAAGAAACGACTTCACTTCACATAAATTGGGTTATTAGACCAGGTGAAGGAGTTCATCATCAAGAATTCATCCTTCACTACGTCATCGGCATGTCGGAGGCTACAGTTGCCGACGGTTTCGTCCCCACTAACATTTTCAGTCTTGCAAATTTTCATCAAGGTGAAGTTTCGTTTGCCAATTCGTAATGCTTAGTGTAAAGAGTTAATATTAACCTTGTCATCTATAAAACCCACGTAGTCACTACTTTGGATGGGTCTACTTATTGATTTTAGACCTGTATGGGTTGGGCACCGCTCATAGTGCTAGAATTCTGTGAAAGTCAATCACTTATCTTTTCCAAGAAAATCTCATCTGTCATAATGGGAGCTTTAGAAGACTTTGACCTCAGCATGTCGTTCATGGGTTTGGTGATTTATCGTTCATAATATTGCATTAGAAATATAGGGTAAAATTTCCGTGCATATGTTTCCAGTTTTAGCATGGTTCTTTCGAGGTCACGGGCGAGTAGCAACAAAGAAGAAAAGGCAACAAAAACACTTTTCAGGATGGAGGCTGACGTCTCTGCCAGGTCTTCCTTCTCTAGCAACTCTTTTCTCAAGTTTTTTGGAGCTTCTCCCAGCTCCGCGCACCTTCTCTCCCATCTCCAAAGCCGGAACACAACGGTCTTGGTTTCGGGCGGCCATGAAGATGGTCATTTTGGAGCGATCCCAATGGTGGAGGTACAACACCTTTCTATGGTCCATTGATATCGCTTGGCATATTCCAACCCGGACATCGCCCTTCAGGACTCCAACAACTGTGGCATGGCATGACAGTCAATGACTATTGTCACAAGCCCTACAGGGATGACGTCGCCAAATGCTGATTCCAAGGGCTTGGCGTGTACGAAGGCGGTCTAGGCTGGTGTGGATACAAGCGGTGCCGGCGTGGAGACGTCACAACAGAAGCATCGACCGTTGGCGATACCCGGGGTCCATCTACCTTTGGCATATGGTTTACGACGAGTGGGTGCCTCTTTCATTCGTCTTCATGCTTGCCCAAGGCGAACTCCATCAGAAGGGGAACGATCCAATCGAGACGCCGATCGGCTTGGCTCGGAATGTGGTGCAACACGTGCTGAGATGAGCACCATGCTGCATGGACCTGATGACAAGGAGAGCCAAGGGGAGGATGACAGTGCTTTGGAGGCGGCGAGGAATCCCGTGCAATCGGCGCCCCCAGAGGAGCGCTCGTCCCTGCCGGGACCCTCCTCTGTGACGCCATCGACTTGCGGCCTCAAGCGTAAGCGAGAGGACGAGATCACTTTGGAAAGATATGAAAACCAACTGGTAGGGCAAACGCCTAGTAAGAGAGCACGTAAGAAAGGCAGTGTAAGATCTGTGCCAAGTGGGCCGGGTGTTTTAGCTACCTATGATAATCCCAGCGTAGAATACCCGGAGTGGGGCAGACGGTGTGGTTCCAGTGCCAGTACGGGACTCGTCTTCTTTGACGGCGAGGACATGTGCACGTGTCCTCGGTCCAAACGGAGATTGCTGGCCGACAAGACGACCATGGGATAAAGCACCACCAGGTGCAAGGTACGAAATTTACACTCTATCAAGGTATGCCCTACTACGCTGCATCATATCTGCAGGAAGTGCGGGCTACGAGGTCATGACGACTAAAGATTGGATTCTTGGACCGCTCTGTATGACTTTGAAGCAGTCGCCAGATATTGACTACTTACTTCTTAGCGCTTTATCGAACCAAAGTGGGGATTTCATCCTCGGCGTCGGCCAACGTTGACCCTGAGCTACGAGGACCTCATACGCATGGAGCCCATGACAGCTTACACTGTTACTCATCGCGCGTGTCCCTCAACTCGTCGCTACTCGACACCTGTGGGGACGGAAGCATCGTCTGCATAGCCTCCACAAACTGAACAGGCCGGAGAGATCTAAGCTTAGGAGAACGGTTACTTCAGATCAAGACCAAGGGAAAATTGGACACTGAACTTGAACTATGGCAATACGCTGGGCTCCAATAGGTGGAGTCCGAGCGGAGGGGGAATTTATACGCACGATTATGTACGTACGTGAACCGATTGGGCGCGCTTTTCGTCCAAACGTGTCTAAATGTAGTGTCGTTACTATGTTAAGAATTATAGAATAAGCAACCGACTATTAGTATGAGTCCTAATTGAACTCGGAAACAATGCTGAATTTGCCTTCCAGATCTTGGGCGCTGCAAGCTCTCGAGTCCAGTGGCAACATCCATTCCTAGCGATGCTAAATTTTCTTGTTTGTCCTATTGTGGCAATGCCTTTTAGATTCGTACGAAGCTATGGAAAGTGCGTCAAGACATAGTTTATGTACTATATAAACAGCTGTAGCAGTATTTTCCCAAGTAATCGCTCGGTTATGAGTTAAACGAGGTTATGACCACTATGTGCGTAGTAAAACTAGCAACAATGGTTACTACTCCTGATATAACTTAAACTTCAAGAACTTGGTGTGCAACAAACTGTTCTCGCGGCGTCCAAATTTTACCAAATGTAACAAGTGGGCAGTGTCAACACCACAAGAAATAAGTGAATCCTTCCGAAAAGAGTGAAATATCCTTGTCCATGGAGGTCAAAATCATTGAAGAATCGAAAAAAATCAGGCTTTCTTCATATTACAATGATTATAGCTCCTCAAGGCAGATTGATAAATAATTTCTGACTTGCGTCATCTCCAACATTCATTTTTCCCGCAGAAACAGGACGCCTCCGACGGCGGCCCCTGGGACAGCAGGAAGAAGAGGCTCACGCCCGACAACGACCCAGACATCGAGAACCAGCCTTGTGAGTGTGTCGTGACGTAGCAGAAGAAAGGGTTGGGCCTCTCAGGCCCCATTATCATCACAAAGGCGGAGTTCTCACGGAGCTGCTTCGTCAAGTGCCGGCCTTTCAATCTGCTTCGCCACAGCGCAGTTGGCTCAACAACTCCAAAAAGAGGTTCAACATTCAAGGAGAAAAGCACATGAAGAAGCTGCTACAAGTTGGACTGACAAAAGACCCTCCCTGGGCTGATCAGAGTGTGCCTGCCCTCTGACATGCACAGCAGTAATTTCTGCAGGGGACTCAGCATCCCTTACTGGAACCGTGGCTCCCTCGGGGCTGGGATGGACAAGTTAGTCCTCATTGCAGCCAACAGGTGGATCCTGGAAAAAGCCTCTCTTGGCCACTTGGCATCCAAGGGATTTCCCAAGATACCTACTAAAGTCGGAGGAGACTTTTGATTTCCAATCAAGAAAGCCTCGATGGGCTCAGAAATTTTTGTCAATTGAGTTCCTACCTCTGCGGGAAGCCTGAAATGCAATCAAGAAAGACCCTATCAAGGACTGCTTTGAGAAAGCCTTCTGGATCTCGAGATCCTGGTGGGTGTAGATGGCGAAGGCTCCATGCAGGGATGACCTTCTCCAGGATGTCCTAGGTCCTGAGGTCCTTAGCGCCCATAAAGCAGCATCTGTGAGCACATTGATTCTTGAGAGAGAGAATGGAGACGGGACGATTGGGCCAGTGTCACTCAAGCTCAGTTCCCGAGTACTCGACTCGTTTCCCCTACCCGAGTATTTTCCCCTAGTACCCGAGCCCAGCACATAGCAGGGACAGAGGTGGTTGATTTCACCACAGACTGCTTTTACTGCATAAGATCGACTGAAGCTGGCGACCAGAGAAGGGCACGACTCTTTGGCGCATGACTGCGCCAGTCTTTGGAAAAGTTTTTTTTTATAAAACGATGAAAAGAAAAGACTCAGTTCGATTGACCTCGACTTCGACTGCAGCTTCAAGCTGCATCGATTACAACAGCCGATCTCGTACACGTTAAAAGCCACTCTCTGTTAAGCTCTTACTCACTGCATATGAGGTCATTCGATCCACCATGACCGTAGTGCACATTTGAATATAGTAAAACCTTTCCTGACTTTGCTATGGCTGACGTTTGCTGCATTAGAATCGAACAAAGAGTTGGTGCACGCAACGCATATATCCTCAAATTCTGGTGCATCTAAGCTAATGTCTAAAATGGTTGCAAAACGTTGCAAAACGAAGGTCAAGGCCTGCACAGATTAATCCTTCCAAAGGGCCCTTTCTATTGAACTCTACGAAACAGAGTTTCAACCCTTCGAAGTCGAAAGGGAAACTCGATTTATTGACTTCAACTCCGCAGTAATAATAAGGGATAATAAGACATAGGGGGGACGTAAACATTGAAGCAGTTGTATGATTTTTGCGCAATTATGATGTTAGTTATAAAAGTTTCTTACTATATCCACCTACTATGGTTTTCACCAGTGATTCTGTTTTCGTTCTATACCTGAACTGGAGAAACTCTACCTTTTAGCAAAGAAAGTCAAACATAAAGTAAAAATTTTGAAAGAAGAAAGAGTTTGGAAACCCCATGTACTGTATGAAAAGGGTCCCCCTCACCCATTGCAGCGTCGACGAGGTCACCAGCTGGGAGTACTCGTTGAGGACGTAGACGGGCGATTGCGCCTCCGAGGCCAGCAGGATGGAGGCGAAAACTGCCAAGAAGCCCACATCCATCGCAGTACGTATCTAAAATGAATAAAAGAGAAGGGGGATACTCTTTTTAGCTTCATTCATACCTGAGGGTAAGGGGGAGGAGGGGAAGTAAGAGTAGGAGCAGCTTGCGTCCTTGCTCTTATCATACCTCCATCACATCTCCCGCCCAAAAATAATGTTAGTGCGCCTGTTTTTCGGGCTTGGCAAGGGTCTTATCTATCTGCTACGTGGGAAAAGGTGGCCCATGGGACCATCATAACGTAGCTCCTGCGAGACGAAAAGGAGGAAGAAAAAGGGTTAAAAATTGCAATATGCTCCTACTGCAAAAAAGGGCGTAGCTGCAGTCGAGCAGAAATTGCCTTATTTTGGGCCACAACAGCGTGGCCAAAAAGTCTCTTGGAGATGCAGCCTCCTCTTTGCGACTCACACGGTAGACACAACATTGGTGTGGGGGAAGAAATAATTCGCTTATGGTTTCTCTCCCCGTCGGAAAAGTTTGTCGCTCAAAAAGTCAGCTCTTTGTGGAGTCTCGGGCTTTAATGCAACTTTCAGATTTAGCAAACATCCATTTATTCTCCTTAAATTCCCCTCGTCCCCCCCACAAATAAATTAGGACTCCTGAGAGGAGCCTTGGCAATGCCAGCATTTCCCCCTCTCCATTCAATGCCTAGTGAAGGCATGTAAATTAACTCTCTCTGCCTCCATTATGTGAATGTGTGAACAACAACAGCTCGATCCTGGCCTCATTTCTTCAGCCCCCATCCACGAAACCCTAGATGATGGCGGTGTCAAGGAATGGAGACAGCAGGCAGACGAAGAAAAAAAAACCATGCGGTTATTTAGCAAAGAAAAAGCTTTGTGTAATGTCAATTAAGTTCCTTTTTCTCTTCTTCCCCCTCCCCTACCTCCTTCTTGCGCTCATGTATGGAGAATATGCGCTTTCCATTACGGCCTCCTTCCCACATGGGCACAATGTGTGTCGGGGGCGGGGGGGGGAGACATAAAGGCTCAGGAGGAGAGTTTTCATTACGAACCACCCGAGGTATTAAGAAGAGGGAAAAAACATTACTACGAATGCGATTATTATGCCGTGAGTGTGTGCGTGTGAGAGAAAAGGGGGCTGCCGGAGACGTGAACAACATACTTTATTCACCTTTTGAACCGGTTGCTTCGCAGGCAACGCGTTTTCTCTACAGGGTGGCTCAGTCCAGCTGGCAGGAGCTTCTGGACGAAACCCTACAAACTTCCTGTGTCTGGACTGGAGTGAGGTTGTGATGACTACTACAAATCACTGTCAAACTGTCTCATTCATTGCCTTAAGTTAGGTACAGTTGTCTCAGCCAACTCGGTTTCTCCGCCGCGGGTTCTTCTGTTATTGCGTAGCCATTATAAGTAATTACTGTTCAAACTTATGGAAAGACACGTCCAAAATATCTTCAGCGTTGGACAAAGATGAATAGGTGACTCCTTTTATGTATGGCAACAGCTGACTTGCGTAACCAGACATTTGGTAATCAAAGGTAACTAACTTGCTTTTTGTTGCTAGAAAAACATCTGCTGTGGCCCCTCACATGTTTTGGTGTAACTTCAAGTCGGGTCAGCTGATGTGTAACATGTCTGGTTGAGCGATCGTCTGACGGACTCACAAAGAAACGCCTGAGAGCTATAGATAGTCATTTATACATATACCTAAATACATATACTTCTGAGATGCTCTGCAGCCATCACTGTTCAACATGCTTCAACAGATTTGGGTCCAACAGCGTCATTACAGCATAGCCTCTATGACATCATTGTGCACGTGGAGTTGACCTTGGGCGCCGACAACATCTTGGCTGAACTGTCTCAATTATAGACTCGAGGACTCCTTGATGAAGGAATTCCAGAAAGTGTTGCCATATTTTAATCTTCAATTCCATGAAATCTGTGCTCGTAGAGGAAAATAGAAAAAGTTGCAAGCTCAACTGTGTCGACCTGTACGAAGTGGTTCTAGCTGCTCTTCTCTCTCTCTCTCTCTCTCTCTCTCTCTCTCTCTCTCACACACACACACACACACATACACACACGCACGCACACGCACGCAAGGAAGGGATCAAATGCGAAAATTGAGACCGATGATCCATTCCTTGCCAATGGAGTCCTCGATCGCGCACGCAGAAAGACAGAAGTCGAACGACCAAACGAGCTTATTCTTCCATTCCCTTTTTATATACTTATAGAAATAATCCTCAGTTAATCTCATCTCATTTCCATTTTGTAAGGCTGAGAAGGTTTTTCTCCCCTTTTTTTTGAGAAAAATAGATCCGATTACACAGTGTGAAGTGAGGTGGAGATCCCCAATCTTCTTCTTTGTCACTTGACTTTGCTACAACTTTGCCTGTTCTTCATGATAGACTCGAGTTATGCCTGCTCATAACCCAGCTGGAAAGACGTGGAAAGTTCTTGAAAGCTCCTCTGACGACGACAAACGAGTACGTAGCGTTATTACAAATGTTGTGTGTTGCTCTGCCAGATGGCAGGAACTCAATACAGGTGCACAAAGGATATTATTTGTTTAAAACCATTAGTGAATTAAAAAATTGGGCTGTGTTAGTTACCGCCCGGAGCAGTTCCATTAATCATAGGGGCTAGAATGGATCTGCAAAAGGTTGCAATGAGACTGCGAAAAAAAATCCAATTTTCCCTAGGGGCAAAAGACAAGGCTAGACAGAGCTTTTTCGATACTGGAGTCAAGGCCAAAAAAAGGCTGTCAGGAGAGAGGAGGAGGGAGAGGAACAAATGTAGGGGGGAGAAGCAACTCTGGATCAAAGATGATCGACGTTTTTGAGGCTAAATGATGAGCAAACAGTGCGAGTTTGCCCGTGCAGTCAAACATGACAACAAATGGGTGGTCGTTAGGGTATCCAGACACCTTCCACGCAGTGCTTGAAGACTGAAACAACGGGGGATCTGGTTAACGTACAGGGTGGACCACAAGCCGGTCTCCGTCTGGGGGGCTCAAGCTAGAGAGGGAATTCAAAATTTTCATTTTTTTCTCAAGAGAAGTTTGCGAAAAGCAAGGGAGGTCAGGCCCTCGAAAGACATTTTTTTCTTTCTACTTCATTTTCGGTACGATTTTCAAAATTATTTCTCGTAAATGAAAATTTTGACGCGAGATTTCTCAGTCGCTGTCCACGCACTCTCACATCGCTGCCCATTATGGACTGCAGCTTACTTCATACGCCGCAAATTTTACATTATTCATGGCAAATATACACTTGCCGCAGACACTGTACGCACCAACTAGTTTTAAGTCCACTAGGGATATGCAGTGGAAGGTCCACATGAAATTGTGCACTCAGGCTAGGAATCGGTTTCCAAAAGTAACAAATAGAGAGGGTGAAAGATTTTAGCCATCGATGGCAACACTTAAAGTCACTCAAATTCTCCTCACAACCGTGCAACGAGGACCGAAAATACGACTGCAGGGCACAGTTGGATGTGGAACCCCCAGTCCATGTTAGGTTGGGTCAATTTCATGTATCTGTTGTGGCGTGCTGCGTTTGTTGCACTGCCCCATTGTAGACACTCTAGTCAAATACAACATAAAAACAATCAGTTTTTGGCTATGCTCACATATTTTTGAAGGAAAGAAGTGACATACCTTTTTTTCCTTTGCACTCTGTACTTTGAGTCCACTCAGTAATATTGGCACATGACTAATGTGCTGTTGCAGGGAGCTTTCGAAGACGTGGAGCCTTTCATGCCCATCGCCGTGGATTGCAGCCACACAACAGTACATTTCATGAGGCCTAGCAAGCATTTTTAAAAGGGAGCGCCCATTGTGCCTATGGGGGTTGGGCCCAAAAGCAGGCCTGACTAGGTGCACTACTAATACACATGCAACTTATACTGACGTTGCTCTTGATCAATTTGTTTTTCCTCGTAAAGTCTCGCATGCGTACAAAGTGAAGTTGGGTCTAGGCTTTCAATAATCATTCCAAAAAGGGGCCCCTTTTGTGGCCTTGAGGAGAATAACAGAGCTAAAGAGTTGTCCCACTGCTCTGCCTACTTGACTTTGCAGCTTATGGAAGCCGTGATTATATAAAAAAAGCATTTGGAACCTGAATGAAGGTAAAGAATTCAATAGAACAGACTTCAAAAGAAATCTGACTGTTTCGACCAGATATTAGTAAACGTTCTTTTGTATCAGTCAGCTCAATTGCCAAAGACCACGTCTCCCATATACAATAATGAATTCTATACATATATTTTCGAGCACTGATATATTTCAGACTTTACTGTACGTTCTGGACCGGAGTATGTAGGGGTACAAACCACCATTGTAAAGGATGTCTCTTATCCTCTCACCGGAAACTGTGAGAGGTGACTACAGCAAAGTCTGTATTTAGCGAAAATGTACTTAAAGATAATTTGTGAACTTCTACTTAGGACGAACTTGACTTAGGAAAAGCTCAGAAATTGAGGCCTCAACGTTGGATTGTGAAGGGGAATCACGAGCTGCGCATACTTCATGGTACTGGCGACGTTTGCTATAGGGCGGCCTCGACGTCCTCGCCAACCGACGGCCACAGCCCGCCGCAGACCTTGCTCACGTAGTCGGCCATAAGCTTGGTGTCATTCAGCTTCTCTGTGAGATGCACGGCACACAAGGCCTTGTGTTTTAGCTTTGTTCTCCTGAGTGCTTTCCCAGATCCTAATGGAATCTCTTGTGGTGGGAAGCCCATTATGAGTTGTCACTAGGATTCTACATTGTATATTATCCAATATATATGTCACTGTGCATCATTCTACATTGAGCGTCATCGTGACCGTTTTAGCACACTCTGTACATCCCTCGGACCTCGATGATCAGTTGAGGTCACCCTGTTTTTTGGATGGATTTTCCTCGTTGCTCCTAACCTAAGTATCAGCTGCTCTGTCAGTTTTATCACAACTTTTTCACTCCTTGCATCAAGTGTCAGTGAATAGAGGAAGTCTCAATTGAACGATAAGTCGAGACTTAAGGCAGCGGTTGGTTGACGCCCGTACCATTTCGTCAGGATGCCTCGCAAATTGTACAGACTGGCTGTGGGCAACGGCACGTGCCAGATGAGCGACGAGCACTGCCCCGGGCTCTCCAGCCTCGAGTGCCCGACCAGGGACAACAACGACAGACACATCATTTGCAAGAGCGAGGTGGAAATCAAACAGAGAGAGAATAACGACCGGTTAACTAAGGAAAATTTCTGTTGCCGTTGCAGTACATCAATAGCAACACGTTCGCTCGCGGCAACTTCACCTCGACGCTGATCATATCGGCGCTCCTGTGCATCTGCCTGCTGCTGCTCGTGCTCATGGCCCTCGAGGTCAGGAAGCAGAAGAGGAAGATCAAGCTCCTGACCGAGGAGAAGCGGCTGACCAGGGTCACGAAGAGATCTTGAAGAACGACCACGGCCATAAGTAAAACAAGAACAAAGTCTATCCTTCAGATGTTGTCCAGGCGCACGAAATGATCGTGCCACACTCTGAGCTCCGTGTATGTACAGAACAGACAAACAATGCATAAACTGACCTATAAATTCTATACATACTGGATGAAGCCCTCAAGGATGTGCGCCATGTAAGTAGAATGCACATGTTTTACTGGGGTGAGAATTACACCATATTTTAGCTCACGTGTAGAACGGTGAGAACAACAGGGAGAGAAGAGGCTGGCATGTTTGAGAGAGCTCTGGGACGTGGACTTGGTGCAGGAGGACATGTTAAATACGCTCCCCCTCAAGCTGACTGGGTCAGTAACTAGTTGACCGACGTGTACAAGTTCAAAGCCTCTTGAGTCCTGGTGACTACAAACGAGGACTTCATGACTCTCTGGTGCTGTTCAGAAAAATTTTATCAAGCTGAGACAACCTTTCAACTTGGATTCTGAATTAAAAAGAATTATCTTACTGAAGCTACAATGACAGACAAAAGTGTGAAAACACTTAGGAAGCCAAAGATTTTTTAGCAATAACTAAGAAGAAATTTCATTTACACTCTAATATCATTAACATAAGCTGTTGGAAATATTTCTTTCCTGTATCACAACATAAATTCCTGATGAAGCAAGAACAAGACACATTCCACAGAGTCCTACGTGGTAGCAACCCCGAAATGTAGGTCTTCGAACTCTTTACAGAAGAAAAACTTGTTTTACAGACTGAAAATTGCAATTTTTTTTCAAAAGCCTTCAAATACGAATTAATACTTTGTTTGCCCTCCTCGGGGCTTGATCGCGTCGTCGCATCACCTCAGCATGGACTGCACCAAGTTGGTCAAAGTGGATGGCATTGTCAAGTTCGGGGTTACCAAGCTTTAGATACCAATGTAATGCCAAAAAAAGTTAGATGAAAAATGGTATCATAACTGGTGTGCTTAAGACATAGTGTTTCCTGTCATTATTGCTATAATAATTTCATAAGTTCAACAACTTTGTAGCAATGGACTGCTCAACCTTAGTCATCCATCTGTTTCCAGATATCCAGTATGTCTGTCACTGTTAACATACGACATCCTCCAAGTATCAAATTTTAGACAAAAGCAACGTTACTAAAGCTTGATCACCAAGTGATGAATAATTCACAACACCAGCATGATCTCTCAGTCATCCTACCCAGCATGGCGGTGTGCTTACTTGCACAGGCCCAACAAGATTCTTGAGCTTGGCCTAAGTAGGCCCGGCACGAAAATCTTCATCAACTCGAGGCCTAACCAGCGTTTCCAGGTGTACCGCACATAACACGCAGTCAAAATGCGCGGACTCGCAAGGACTTAAGGAGGGGGCGAGGTGGAGGAAGAAAGTTTGTGAATTTCAAATGGGCCTCACACACGGAACATTTTCCACTCAGGGCCTCAGTTAAAAAGGGTTAAAAAGAAACCAAGGAAACAGACCTCACCTTTAAGCTGTGGAAGAAGCCCCAGGACCAGAAATGCAATCTCTCGATTACCTCAGCCTCGTCTTCGTCGTCATAACGCAGGTTGTTTTTTTCCCTGCTTGGTTTCGTTTCCTCCCCAAAGTTTTCACTGGGAAATGCTCGTCCGACGAATGGAATCTCCTGAGTCGTCCTCGACGTCCTCGTCGTCCTCGCTTTTATTCCGTTATTTTTATTCCTGCTCGAGCTGCGTGTCCGAAGTGAGTGAGTGAGTGACCCTTCCCAATTCCTCGTGCTGTCAGGAAAACCGACGTCTTCTCCCAATGGGACAACGATGACGAATGGCAGAGGAAGGAGGAGAAGCTCGAGCAGCAGCTCGAAGACGTAGACTTCTCTCTCTGCTCGGTGGAACCTGTGGCAGGCAGGGAAGAACGAGGAGAGAACCACGTTCAAGTGAGCGGAGCGAGGAAACGCACAAAGAGTGTAAGGCCAGAAGTGAGAACAAGGCCTAAACAAGACCCAGAGTGTGGGCAGTTGATCTTGATCGCATTGAATTTTGACACAGTTCGACAGATCGATATCGACTTCCAGCAATGGACAAATATCGCATCAGTGCCGAAATATCGAGACCACATCGATATTTGCTACACTTCTCTCTCTCTCTCTCTCTCTCTCTCTCTCTCTGTGTCTGGAATGGGTTAAATCAGAAACCGACCTTACTTAACGAACCTGACCTGGGTTTAAGAGCTACCATTTCCTGCGGTTCCTCTTTTGAAGCGTTGCCAGTTTGTTCGGTTCTGACAGCTGAGAAGTCAGGACCTGAGCAATTCTTTTTTTTAAAAAAATAGCAAACATTCAAAACTGCATAAAGTAGTAGTTGGTTCAAAATTCCAGAGCGGATATTGATATGAATAGTTTCAAGATATTAGATGACACGGGCTTATTGAACCAAATGGCTACAAGGTCAATGATGACATGAATGTCCCTCGGTTTTTTTTCTCTTTGACTGATCCACCACCCAAGTCAACGACTGCCTGGAGCCTCTTAGGGATGGACTGCATCAGTGGCACGCGCAGCTCCTGGTCCGGGTCAGTCTCTCACCACACCTTGGTAGTGATGACTCCCCTCAGCCCCCGCCTTGCTGACTGTCTGCTTCATGTCCTTAGTCGGCAGCCTAGAGGTCATGGGGGAACGCCAGCTCCTGTCAGTCATGGACATGTGTGGTGGGCAGATCATCAATAAATTTCTCGTCACTTCATACTGACTTCAATGTGTTGAACTCTAATTCAAGTTATCGACATTTTTGCCCTTACACCCTTTATCAGATTAGCTGCTCAAGCTGTTCTCCGTCTACAGGGTTTATCAGATGAATTGAGAGCTTCTTAGAGGGAGAGTCCGCAACAGCACAAGAAGAGTGTCGATTTATCTGATCAACCCTGTATGGAGAGAATTCCTATACTTAGCCCTCTCTGCTGAATGGCAGCAGTCAACCTCAGATACACCGGGTGAGTGGAAATGTCACTTTATTAGGTGAATAACATTGTTTTACTGTGGTCCTGGGACAGTTTGAATAAACAGCTGACGCTTAATTCTGCGCTACAAGAACAACTGAATTATTTTTCAATGATGTGTCTGAACTTTTGTCAGACATCACCTGATCAGAGCCAAGTTTGTGACGTGAGACTCTCGTTGTGAAGAAGTGACATTTCCAGTCACCCGGTAGACAGCAGTGACCCGGCTCTGTTGTCTGACTATGTACTGAGTGCTTTTGTCATCGGCCCACTCATGACAGCAGTCATTTGTAGCGTTTCCATATCGATGGTTGGCTGGAGTAACAGTAATAATTTAAGGGGGAATAAATGTGATTCGCTGTTTAATACAGTGCGTTGTAGACAAATCTACCACATCGATCTACATAGAAGACACAATCACAAGGCTGCATTCCTTTTGGCTCTCACTGTACTGTTTCTGACGAGATCTTTAGGTGCCTCACATATTTCCTTATAATGATGACAAATGTCCTTGTGCAATGGGTGATTAAATAGTCGTCCGGGCCAGACTCATTTTAAAGTCGAGGTTTGCCCGCACGTGAGGAAAAGCCAGTATAATGCGCAGCTATGAAGGTGACTTCACAAGGGTTAAATAACATAGAATATAGTTTCTTTAGGTCAAACTTTTCACCCGAACTGTACGTTTCAGATGGAAAATTTCATATCGACCACATTAACAAGTCCTAAACTTTCACGGGCCAAAAGTTGGTAAATGAGCCAAAATGTTGATCTTGATCTCATTTGTTTACATTTTGACACCGGAAACAGAAGTGAACAGGAGGAAATGGACAGAAAGAGTCACAATTCCCACCCACCCGAGACGTCAACCCCTCCGCTGCACACCTGGGTGACGACGTACGAGTCCTGGTCGGCGCACACGTGATCGTGGCTGAACTTCCTGCTCCATTTGCTCGTCGTTCAGGTGCTTTTTCCCTGCAGTCTTGTTCACCCGCAGTCATTTCCTACCTCACCAAGTTCTTCCTTCCTCTACTTTCCTCCTCCAATTATTGGAGCTCCCATTCTGGCGTCGCTTTTCCTAGAAATAAATCGGCTCCTTCAGCCACTACCTAAATATTACAATATCGTGATTTCCCCTCGTCTGCAGAGCAAACATCTTTTCTTCACCAGGGGGGAAAAAAGGTTCTCGACTTCACAGAAAAACGTTCGTGATTGAGGCGATGCAGACAGGATCATAATATTGCAATGGCAACAAACAGAATTCATAAGTGTGTCGAAACTGAGCAGTTTCGACTGCATCTGCGCGTGCAAACTTCTCTCTCTTTTCTTGGCTGCTCTCCATCGGAGGCTCTGCCAGAAATCTCTCTTGGGCGGCAGGAGGGAGGGGGGGGGGGAAAGAGGGCAGCAGCAACAGCAACGCCAACAGCAGCTACAGCGGCCGCAGCCTCCCCCCCCCATTTTTCCCCTATGATGCGTCACTCAGAGCATCAGCTAACAGGGAATTTAGACGAGAATTGACTTCAATTGGCGGTGGAGGCGAACATGTTCAACAGCCCGCTGAGTCCGAGGAGGAGCTCGACCAGGAGTAGCACGACCCCGCGGAAGCCGCTGCTCTCGCCGTCAGACGCCTCGCCGTTCAGGTTCGTCTCTCGCGCAGTCGGCCTCGTCTTGTGAGCTGTGATTCGCCCAGACCAAACTTCTTGGTTGAGGGTTTAGCTTTTTACTTTGGCAAAGACTTTTCGGTCAAGTGTACAGGAGGTAACCTAGGAATGCAACTTTCACGATGTTTATCCAGGTAAAATTTGAAAAGAAGTATTCATGCAACACGAGCTGGAGTGTTAACTTTCTGGAAAGGGCAAAAACAGCCACAAAAAAACTTGAACTTTCCATTCGGGCAGCGGCTCGGGGACGCCAGCCTCGGGCAGGCACGATAGCACACTTATACACGCCGCATTGATAATAATGTTTAACTCATGTCTTGAGAGACAAATTGTATAACGTGGCTGTCCCCAACCCGGTCAAGTTGGACAGCAAGGAGGCTTTCGGGGCCGTCAAGGCCTCCCGAGTTTCTCAATTCGGGCCTGGGCTACAGCAGCTGGGGGAAAAGGCCTTTGCCATCCATCAAGAGTCAGTTACAAAATCTGACAGATTAAATTGCAGTTTCTTCTATCTTCCTCCACGAGCACAGATTTCATAAAGTGTCTGCATCATGTGAAGATGAAGATTAAATTATGACAACACTTTCTGGAATGTTTTCATCAAGGAGCCCTCGAGTCAACAATTGAGACAGCTCAGGATAAATCGACACCAAGATGTTGTCGGCGCCCGAGGTCAAGTCCATGTACACAATGATGTAATAGAGGGGGGAGGTCACGCTTTAGTAGGACATTTTGGACGTGTCTTTCTAATGGAATTACACAACGACTGAGTAACCCACGGTAGAGAAACCGAGTTAGCCGAGACAACCTGTACAACACTGTCCTTACTCGAGGCCATGAATTTAGACAGTGATTTGTAGTGTTCATCATAAATTTTGAATGTTCCATGTCAAGTTACAGCCGAATAAATTGACAGGACTCAGTTGAACTGAGCCACCCTGTGAGCTTGACAAATGTTTCATGGCATTCTTTTTCTGTCAAGCACAAGCAGGCTTAAATTGGCATCTTTCCGTTCAGAGAAGAGCATGCACTTCTGCACTTTTTCCAAAGGTGCCTTCATAACAAAGCTCTGTTTTTGTCAGCTCAGTCATGTGACACATTCGTGTGAGTTATGCAGGAGCATTGCTGAATATACAACGGAAAGAAGATAACAAAAGCATCGGCAGTTTTTAACCTAACGCCAATTCAGTTGCGTCATTTGTACTAAAGGCAACAACACAAATGTCAGCTTCTCGATTTCACAGCTACAGCACCGAAAACCTTGGAAGTCTCTTCGCAAGCAATGATGGAAGACAAATACCCAGTGAGTGCACGAGAAAGCATCTTGATAGCGTCTTCTGACAAGTTTCTCATCTTCTACTGCTTCGCCAGGAAGTAGCTCGTTTTCGCAGCCACGCACGCCGGCGGCCGTCAGGACCCCCATGGCCGAGTCCTCCCGCTTCGCCCACAGTCTCTCGGCCAGCTTGACACCTGGCGGAGGCGCCAAGACCGTGCGAGAGTACGACGAGAGCCTGAGGGACTTGAAGAAAGAGAACTTCAACCTGAAGCTCAGGATCTACTTCTTAGAGGAGCGTCTGGGCAGCAGGACTACAGCCTCGCCATCGTCGTCATCATCGTCGTCGTCGTCGTCGTCTTCCGCCACCCCAGCCACCAAGGAGGAGCTGCTTTTGAACGTCTCCAGCCTAAAAGTGGGCATGATCATATGGGATTCGTCTTCTCACACACGTCCTAAAACGTCGCATGCGTAGGTACAAATTGAAAGCCTCAAGTACGATGTCCGAGAGAAGACCGAGCTCCTGCTGGAGGCTGGGCAGGCCATGGAGCAGTTGGAGAGTCGACTCTCGAACGAGATCCTCCGAAGGGACGAGGAGCGATCGAGACTGGAGGCCAGACTCGCCCAGATGGACGAGGATGAGGACGAGGACTCCCTGCTGAAGGAAGTGGACGCAGAGATATCCAGGATTCCCCTGGAAGCCTTGGACGAGACCGCCGAAACAGAGGCCGAAGAACTCCTGAGGACTGAGAAAGAACTGGAGAAGGTGCTCGAGCAGGTGACAATCAATGAACTCGCACCTGACTCTCGCTTTACGCAGGCTCGTGACGAGATCCAGAACAGACTGAAGGACATCATCGGGCTGGAGAGCGAGTTGGTCAACAGAGACATCCAGCTGTCGTCCGTCAGAGAAGAGCTTTCGCAAGTCAAGGTGAGGAAGAGATGATACATCTCACCCACAGAGTTGATGCTATTTTTCTCCTAGGAGGAGCTGAGCCAGCGTACCGAAGATCATCAGCGGGAAGTCAGTCTACTGGAAGAGAGCAGAGCACAACTGGAGGCTCACAAGCGGAGACACATAGAAGAACTGAGCGAAAAAGACGAGGCTCTCAGGGTAGAACTGATCAGATTATTGAGTGATTTCGTTCAATGAGGTAGGGCTTCTACTTCTGCCTGCAGTGCATAACGGAGCAGTTGAATGAGAGCACCCGAAGATTAGAAGAGTGCCAAGAGATCCTCAAGGTCAATAGTACTCACTCCACGACAGGTCACGATGAGGTATTGAAGGTGAGCCACCAACACGTCTCATGTGTAACAGTCTTGACTTGTGTACTTGGAAGCAGGAGGATCCCGTGGGACTCTTGTCCTCTCCACCGTCCTCTCCCGCGTGCCCGGTTCCCACCGACGACACCGCCTTCTCCGTCCACCGCCATACGCCGTCCTCTTCCACCGCTTCCTCCTTCCAGGTGGTGACCCAGACGCTGAACGTCGTCCCCGAGAGATACCGCAGCAACTCGGGCACCAGCACCAGCTTGCAGGAGCGCAAACTTCTCCTCAAGCGCATCGCCAAGTTGCGCGAGCAGCCGGAACAGCAGAGACAGCTCATCGCGCACCTGCGCGAACGCCTCTGTGCCAGTCAACGCCACGCAAACGTCCTTCGTGCGAAGCTCGAGGCTGTGGCGGCCGACGAGGCGTGCCCGGCAGCGATGGTCAACTCCATCAGGAGGACCCTCAGCTGTGGCAGCAGTGGGGGCGTCGGCGGCGGAGGTAGCGGCGGCAGCGGCGGGGTCTTGAGGACTCAGAGCAACAACAACAACAACGACGACGACGATGATGATGACGACCCTGATGATGATTCCAGCTGGTCTGAGCCTGACGTGGGAGCAGCCCGGAAGAGGATGGGATTGCGACCAGCCATCGCGGCCGTCGCGGCTGCCGCTGCGGCGGCTCTCCCCAAGGACTCCTCGGACACGGACAGAGAAAAACGTGAGTCAATCGGGATGGTGTCCAAGCTCAATGACGTTCGTTGTTCTCACCTCGCACTGCTTTATACGTCTTTGGGGTTCCACGTCTTCTATCCTTGTACTACTATGATTTTGTACACTTATGATTTCGTCTGCATTTCTTGTTTTGTCCATTATAGAGAAGTCATTTTACTCCCTTGAATACACGACCGGTTGCTTGTCTGAGGCTCAGAGCAGCGAAAAGCTGGTATTCGAGGACTACTCCAAGATAATTGAAGAGTTGCAGTCGCACAGAAAAGAGATCGAGAAACTCCAGGTCGATATCACCAACACAACTTGTCATGACGAGGACGAGGGCCAAGGATGTAGGCAGAACAAAGGTCTGGGTCTTCTTCTCCGTGTGCAAGGGCTTTCACACCAGCAATAATAATTATTTTCCTCTACCATTAACTACTTCAAGATGCTCTTCAGAACTGTCAGGAGTGATGATTCAAGTCCAAAGTGCTGGATTCAGCTCTGTTTTCTCTCTCCTCCATCCAGGTTGCTCCTGCGGCTCTGGAGGCGCTGGATCTTTGGGCTGTCTCGGGTCCAGCCTCTCGGTCTTGACATCCTCTCTGGACGATCTCCAGTACCAGCTGGAGCTGTCGGACTCCATCGATTCGGGCAATGGGACTGATGATGAGCAGCTCACGGATGCCGATGACGGCTCGAACGCTTGCGAGTTCACGCCTTGTCCTGGATGCAAGAAGATCATCTCTCCGGTACTTGATTTATGCAATGATACGTCTGCTGCTGCTCAGTGTAAGCACGCACTTATTAAAAGACCTGACATGTCCGTTAACGTCACACAGGGCATCCTCCACTGCTTGAGTCGAGCGTCCTCGGTAGTGCTTTCTTCTCGCTGCGCCATCCGGCGCTTGCGCCACCTCTGCTGCAAGCTGCGCTCGCGCCAGTCGAACCTGGAGGAGCGCCTGGTGCATGTGCAGAAGGCGCGCGCCGAAGTCACCAGGCAGGCGCACGAGGCACAGGCGAAGCTCAATGACAACTTCAAGCTGATGACGGAGCTCAGTAACGAGAACGTCAGGTTGGCGGCTGAGAATGCTGCCGTGCTAGGAGGGGGCGGTCGCGGAAACGCCGGCGGCGCTGGCGGCGCCCCCGGCAAGCGCCGTCATGGCAGGGGCAGCAGGCACAAACTGGCACACAAAAGGCGGGATCAGCTTGAGCTCCCTGAAGTAGGGTTGGCGTGTCCTCACCTGTGCGGCTTCAATTCTTAACTGTTACTTTGATTTCTGCCAGGTTTCGCCCTCGCACCAAATGTTTGACATCTCCTCCCCTGATCTGGGCGTCGACGTCGGCTCCGACCCCTTCTCCTCCAGCATGGAGAGGTCGAGGGCAGCAGCAACTTTCACAAGTGTTAAACGTACGTGTTATTGGTCTTTTCTCGTATGAACAACAGCAGTTTTGGTTGGACGCTTGTGTTCCGACTACCTGGACACTTATCCGATGATGTCGTTCTAGGAGCGGACAGCGTTGTGATGGAGAATCGTCAGCTACGGCGAGAGCGCGACTTCCTCATGGAGAAGTTGGTCAGGTCCAAGAGCGCCCTCAAGGACACCTTGGACAGATTAGCCGACAAAAGAGAAAAACCTGACGATACCTCATGCAGGCAGTAACGGCGCTAACAAAGAAATGTTTTAACCTTTTTGTATACATAGAAGCAACTATTTAATGCGAGATCATCACGGACGTTAACGCAAGTAATTATTGTAATAGACGAGATCTTCCTGAACGACGAACATACAGAACCTGTCGAGATTGGGTGATTTTTTCCATCTCGAGTCCGCTGCGCAAAAATATGAAGGAAAAAAATCCAAATATAGCGACTACAACTTAAAAAACGACTCGCTGGAAGAGATCGATAGAGTTAGAACAAAAGAAGCCTTAAAAAGCAGAGTCTTCCGTAGCAAAACAATGTGCATTACTTCTCGCGGTTCTCCACAAAATTGTACCGCTGGACTGGAGCTTTTTTTGCGATACTTCCATCAGCAGTTTAGATTTTCAGCCTTTCGTGTTGTTTGAAGAGGTTCAGTGTGGGGATTGGCCGAGATTGGCCTAAGAAAAAAACGCAGTGAAAATTTATTCTTTTGCGTTGTCACAAGACAGAAAGTGCGAGTAACGCAAGTTAACTTACTATGATGGTTGAGGCTATTTTTTGTCTGGACGAGTTTGGGACTCTACTGGCGCGTACAGTATGGTAAATAGCGCTTCGAGTGCCTCGACCTGTTGCAATGAATGAGTCGACTCAAAATATGTCTACTCTCTTAGACGCCACCTTTGGGACGCACGAGGCCTATCAGGCCTATTGCTGATTGGAGTTAGTCAGTCGAGAACCTCTACAAGGGTGAAATGCTCGAATAACCAAAGAGACGTTGCCTAATTTCTCGGACTTAATCCTAAGCCAACACGGGTCCGTCCAGGACTGGAAAGCCTTCATTCTGATGCCCATAAGACTAGAACAGTCATTAAATGAGTCACTGTGAGCAGTCTATATCTGCTGACTATGCTGCATGAGACCTTTGTGCTATTCGTAATAAGGTCTAGAAGTAATATAGTTTAATTCAGCACCGCATGTCTTTGAAGTATCGACTCTCTTTACTCTCGAGCCCACTGACGCCATCCCCATAAGACTGCGGTTTCATCTCCGTGGCCTCACTTTCAGCTAGTTTGGTCGACCTCTCTGAAGACGAATTCGTGCGGATAGTGCGAATTGTACGAATTGTACTATCCGTTTTGGCAATACTTTTCTGTCCCGCGGAGCAGCAAGTACAGTCAGACTGGTGCGAGTACCTCGGTACTTGAGTGCTCTGCCGGTAATCACCCATGGGGAGGGGAGGGGGGGCAGGAGGAAATGGGCATGATGAGCGACTTGGGCATAATAAGCCATCTCTGGGCCACTTTGGGGGGGGGAGCAAATTTCGCTAGGAATGAACCGACTATGATTGAATTTCACGCATCAGTATCATTAGAACTGTACGTACTATGAAGGCAGAAGTGCTCTTTCCGGGAGAAATGAGTAATTTTTGTTCGGGTCTGAGGCCTACTCATTAGAAAGTCATCTATTCTGCTTTGAAATGAGTCAAATGACTTCCATATTGCCACGAGCTTTGCGCCCGCCTTCATCCTACCTGTATTTTTTCTAGAGCTCAAGAACTGCTAACTAACACATGCAAAGTAGCTATTTTCGGAACTTTCATCAGTTTTTCTTTGTTGAATATTAGGCAGTCTAATTTGTGCAGTGAGCAACAGAAAATTGGCATGATAAGCGATGTCGTAATAAGCGGTTTCCTCTCTGTCTACAAGTTTGCCAGGGCTGCAACTACTCGTTATCCGCCACTCAAAGTGCTGTAGAGAGCAAATTCGAATAATATTTGGACATGGTCGAATAGAGAATGACGTAAGTGATGAGTTGATTATCGATGGAATAAAAATAGACTTGTATTAATTACGTCATTAAATACTCAACATCGCGAGCGACGGCACCCTGACGGGATATCAAATTTGGGGCGTCGCAGCCAAATGCCCTCGGCGATGCTTAAGGCACCAAAGTCCCCCTTTGGGGGTGTCCCACCCGTTTTGGGCCCTCCCTGGCACCCAACAATGACGGAGGAAAGCGTGAACACCGGAGGGCAGCTTCACAACGAGCACATGGAGCAGGATAGCCCGTCACTCATGGGACCAGAGACAACTGACCTATGAACTATTGATATAAACCGACATTACGCATTACACCGACGTCCAATGTACATCCTGAGGGCTGTGCAGCGTTGAGAGACTTCACGCAAGCCATTCCACCATGGAGCTTTGCACACTCGGTTGTACCATAACAATATATTGTATTATTTTATACATAAGAACTTCTCTATTGTAGGCTGTTGAGAACCATCACAAACGCACCTATTCACTTTTTGCTCAAACTTATCGAAGAACCACTACCTGAAGGCTCTTTTGTAGCACAACCATATCTTGTAATGTTGGGAGAACAGTAGAAGTGCTATATCGTACAAACGGTTTTCACTTCATTGACGTCATGTGGGGTCTGGTAGTTTGGCAGGAAATTAAATTGTTGAACCAATGTTGAACGATGCTTTAACAGATGCAAAACACTTCCAAATGTGCAGAAAAAATGGGGACTTGGGAATTTTTGGGGGGTCCACATCAAGTTGTACTCTGTACTAGCATTTTTAGAACACATTGCACGGTTGTGAGGACGTTTTGAGCGAGTTCAAGTGTTGCCACTCATAGATAAAACTGTTTGTTGCTTTTGGCCTGATTTCTGCGCCGGATTTTATGCACACCGTATTTTTATACCGTATATATATATATATGTATATATATATACTAGGCTAGGTCGAAAATTGGAATT